>Ga0302324_100005359_pt1 | contig 27951 bp, 26 predicted proteins | sample Palsa_T0_1_FD_201949 | JGI IMG/M metagenome (GOLD analysis project Ga0302324, IMG submission 201949) | Peat permafrost microbial communities from Stordalen Mire near Abisko, Sweden - Palsa_T0_1 | ecosystem: Environmental > Terrestrial > Soil > Palsa > Peat permafrost | place: Sweden: Abisko...
TCGATCATCGAATGGCGGCTGAAGCTTTCCAGCATGTGATCGAGGAAGCCGATGCCCGTGTCGATATCGGCATCGCCCGCGCCGTCCAGGTCGAGCGAGACGGCGATCTCGGTTTCCCGTGTCTTGCGTTCGACAATGGCGGTGCGCATGGCGGGGTCTTTCGGCCGAATCCTGCCGTCTTTCTTACTGCAAGCGGTTCGGACTGTCGAAGGGAGGGTGGAAAATCGGTCCTTTGAAGTTCCACGAGGAGTGGCAATGTGCTATGTATCATCTGAAGCGACTGACGACGGACCACGAAGGTAAATGGCCGAGCCCGCCTCGATTTTTGACAGCATCGACGAAGATGCTGAAGCCAAGGCAATCGCTGAAGCGGAAGCCGACATCGCGGCGGGACGCGTCGTTCCTCACGACAAAGTCGTCGCATGGATCAAGTCGTGGTTCACAGACAAAGAATTGCCCCGTCCGGAACCGAGGTAAGTGGCCGTCGTCTTATGGTCGCGGTCGGCGTTGAACGATCTCGAAAAAATTCACGACTATATCGCGACGTTTAACCCCTCCGCCGGACGAACCATGGTGGAGCGTATCGTCTCCGAGGCGGAAAGCCTGGCCGCCTTTCCCCACAGAAGACGGCCGGTGCGCGGAAAGGATCTGCGCGAATCCACGCTCATTTATCCATACATCATACGCTATAGGGTTTCCGGCGACGAAGTGTTCGTCTTGCGTGTGAGACATGGCAACCGGCGCCCTCTGGCGTGAAGTGGCTCAAGCTTTGAATATGGACAATCAGTGGCCCCGGCCCTCCCAAAATCCCGCTTGACTCTTTTGATCAAACGTACTACCAATTTGGTTATAACGCGTCGCTGCGTCCGGCGCTCCCCAGAAGGAGCGGCCGGTTTTTTTGTGCCTGCTCCGATGGGGCGGGCTGACTACCAGATGTTGCGGTCCGGCGGCCTAAGAACGTCCTCTTATTATTCCCTGCTAAGTTCCCTGATAGCAGGGAATTCGGTGCTCGAATGTTCGCAGAGCTACATATTGTATGACGCATTTCGCGACCGGTTGCGGCACGGCGGGGCGCATCCTATGTGAGGGCCCGCGGCAAAGCGCCGTGATGGAAAACCAGACATGACGAAACCCAACGAACCAGCCGGCGACGAAAAGCGCTGGCGGTCCACCACCATCCTCTCCGTGCGCCGCGCGGGCGGCGTGGTGATCGCGGGCGACGGCCAGGTCACGCTGGGCCAGACCGTGATGAAATCCAATGCGCGCAAGGTGCGCAGGCTGGGCAAGGGTGACACCATCGCAGGCTTCGCGGGCGCCACCGCCGACGCATTTGCCCTGTTCGAGCGGCTGGAGGCCAAGATCGACCAGCATCCCGGCAACCTCACGCGCGCCTGCGTCGAACTCGCAAAGGACTGGCGCACGGAGAAATATCTGCGCCGGCTCGAGGCGATGATGGTGGTGGCCGATGCGAAGGCGACGCTGCTCTTGTCGGGCACGGGCGATGTGGTGGAGCCGGAGGATGGCGTCGTCGGCATCGGCTCCGGCGGCAATTACGCGCTCGCCGCCGCGCGCGCCTTGATGGAATTCGACCTTTCGGCGGAGCAGATCGCGCGCCGCGCCATGCAGATCGCGGCCGACATCTGCGTCTACACGAACGACAACATCCTCATCGAGAGCATCGCGTCCGCATGAGTTTCTTCACGCCCCGGGAAATCGTTTCGGAACTGGACCGCTTCATTGTGGGCCAGGCCGACGCCAAGCGCGCCGTCGCCATTGCGCTGCGCAATCGTTGGCGCCGGCAACAGGTGGCGCCGGAATTGCGCGAGGAAGTGCTGCCCAAGAACATCCTCATGATCGGGCCCACGGGCGTGGGCAAGACGGAGATTTCCCGCCGGCTCGCGCGACTGGCCCAGGCGCCGTTCCTCAAGGTGGAAGCGACGAAATTCACCGAAGTGGGTTATGTGGGCCGCGACGTCGAACAGATCGTGCGCGACCTGGTCGAGATCAGCATCACACAGGTGCGCGACCGGCGCCGGCGCGATGTGGAAACCCAGGCCGAGGCGCGCGCCGAAGACCGCATCGTCGATGCACTGACAGGCGCGAGTAGCAATCAGAGCACGCGCGAGAGTTTCCGCAAGCGCCTGCGCGCCGGCGAACTCGACGACAAGGAAATCGAACTCGAAATGCGCGATGCGGGCGGGCAGCCCATGCTCGAAATTCCCGGCATGCCGGGAGCGCAGATCGGCATGGTCAATCTGGGCGACATGCTGGGCAAGGCGTTCGGCGGAGGACGCGCGCGGTCGCGACGCATGACGGTGGCACAGGCGCACGATCCGCTGGTGGCCGAGGAAGCCGACAAGCTGCTCGACAATGACGCGATCACACGCGACGCGATCGAAGCCGTCGAGCAGAACGGCATCGTGTTCCTCGACGAGATCGACAAGATCTGCGCCCGCAGCGAATATCGCGGCGGGGGCGATGTGAGCCGCGAAGGCGTGCAGCGCGACCTCTTGCCCCTGATCGAGGGCACGACCGTCGCCACCAAGCATGGCAGCGTGAAGACCGACCACATCCTGTTTATCGCGTCCGGCGCGTTCCACCAGGCGAAGCCGTCGGATCTGCTGCCCGAATTGCAGGGGCGCCTGCCCATCCGCGTCGAGTTGAAGGCGCTCACCCGCGAGGATTTCCAGCGCATCCTCACCGAGCCGGTGGCCAGCCTCATCAAGCAATATATGGCGCTGCTCGATACGGAAGGCGTCACGCTCGAATTCACCGCCGACGGCGTCGAGGCCATCGCTGAGATCGCCGCACTGGTAAATGCGACGGTGGAGAATATCGGCGCGCGGCGGCTGCAGACAGTGATGGAGCGGGTGCTCGACGATATCAGCTTCACCGCGACCGACCGGGCCGGCGAAAAGCTCACGATCGACGGGGTCTATGTGCGCTCGCGGGTGGAAGACCTCGCCAGGGACCAGGACCTGTCGCGCTTCATTCTTTAAGGCTGACTTCAGAGGTGGCGTTTTGGGCGTTGACCCCGCCCGCGTTCCTTGCGAGGAGTTGCGCCGCCAAACACCCCCGCGGAGCTGTGGAATGCCGTCCTCCAATTACCTATTCACCAGCGAAAGCGTTTCGGAAGGCCATCCGGACAAGGTCTGCGACCGCATCTCCGACGAGATCGTGGACCTGTTCTTCCGCGAAGGGCCGAAACACGGGTTTGCGCCCAAGGACATCCGCGTCGCCTGCGAAACGCTGGCGACCACCAATCGCGTGATCATCGCCGGCGAAACGCGCGGGCCCAAGGAAGTTTCGCCGGAACGCATCGTGGAAGCGGCGCGCCGCGCCATCCGCGACATCGGTTACGAGCAGGAAGGCTTTCACTGGAAGACCGCGAATATGGAGGTTCTGCTCCATGCGCAGTCCGCCCATATCGCCCAGGGCGTGGACGCCAGCGGCAACAAGGACGAAGGCGCCGGCGATCAGGGCATCATGTTCGGCTATGCCTGTCGCGAGACGCCGGAACTGATGCCCGCGCCGCTGTGCTACAGCCACAAGATCCTGAAGTTGATGGCGGACGCGCGGAAATCGGGTCGCGAGCCCAAGCTCGGGCCCGATGCGAAAAGCCAGGTCACGCTGCGTTACGCGGACGGCAGGCCCGTCGAGGTGACGCAGATCGTCGTGTCGACGCAGCATCTGGACGAGAGCATGACGTCGCAGGATGTACGCGCCGTCATTGAGCCTTATGTGCTTGCGGCGCTGCCGGCGGAATGGGTCACGCCCGCCACGGTATGGCATGTGAATCCGACAGGAGCCTTCGTGATCGGCGGCCCCGACGGCGATTGCGGGCTCACGGGCCGCAAGATCATCGTCGACACCTATGGCGGCGCGGCACCCCATGGCGGCGGCGCGTTCTCTGGCAAGGATCCCACGAAAGTGGATCGCTCCGCTGCCTATGCCGCGCGCTACCTGGCGAAAAACGTGGTGGCGGCAAGGCTCGCGGATCGTTGCACGATCCAGATTTCGTATGCGATCGGCGTCGCCGATCCGCTCTCGCTCTATGTCGACCTGCATGGCACGGGCCATGTCGACGAAGCGAAGCTGCAGGCGATCCTGCCGGAACTCATGAGCCTCAAGCCGCGCGGCATCCGCGAGCATCTGGGTCTCAACGCGCCCATCTATGCGCGTACGGCGGCCTATGGTCATTTCGGCCGTGAGCCGGACAGCGATGGCGGCTTTTCCTGGGAGCGGACCGACGCGCTGGCGCCCGAGTTGAAGCGCGCGTTCTGAGACGATGTCTTCCCCGCCTGAGGCGGAACGCAAACGCCGTCTGCTCTATGGCCGGCGCAAGGGCCCGAGGCTTTCCGCGCATCAGGAACGCTTGCTGGAAACGCTGCTGCCGCAGCTGCGCTTGAAGCTTGAGCTTGGCGCCGATCCTCTTTCGTATTTTTCACCTCCCCCTTGCGGGGAGGTCGAAACGCGGGAAGCGTTTCGGGTGGGGGAACTTTCGACACCGCGCCCCCCGCCCGGATCGCCTCGCACAAAAACGCTCGGCTCTTCGACCTCCCCTCAAGGGGGAGGTGAAGAACATGACAAAGTCATCAACCAGGTCTGGCTTGAAGTGGGATTCGGCGCCGGCGAGCATCTGTTGTGGCAGGCGCAGCATCACCCGGATGTCGGACTGATCGGCGCGGAGCCTTATATTTCCGGCATCGCGAAACTGTTGTCGAAAATCGACTCGCTCACGCCGCATGCGGCGAGAGAACATGTTTCCAACATTCGCATCCATGACGGCGACGCACGCGATATCGTCGATGCCCTGCCCGATGCCAGTCTCGACCGCGTGTTCATTCTGTTTCCCGATCCCTGGCCCAAGGCGCGACATCGCAAACGCCGCTTCGTGCAAACCGGAATGCTCGACGGGCTGGCGCGTGTCCTGAAACGGCACGCGGAATTGCGTTTCGCCAGCGACGATGCGGATTATGCCGCCTGGACGCTCGAACACTTTCTGGCGCACCCCGCTTTCGAATGGACCGCGTTGCGTGCGGAGGACTGGAAGGAAAGGCCGGAGGACTGGCCGCAAACGCGGTATGAGGAAAAGGCACTGCACGGCGCGCCAGTCTTTTTCAGGTTTCGCAGGAAGTAGAATGGTCCGGAAGGACGAAACCAACACGCGCCATGGCCGGCCTCCGAGCCGGCCATCAAGCGGAAGAACCGGATGGCATCTATCGCTATTCGTCGCGTGGACACGCGACGGCTGGGTAGCCGGGCCAAGCCCGGCTATGGTGCGTGTTGGGTGGCGGAAGCTGGTGTCGAAATAGGGCAGCGAAATGTACGCTAGGATTGCATGCGCTATCGCGTGCTTCATCGCAACGACTGAAAGCTCAACTGCATCCGACCATTGCTTGCAATACGAACCATCCAAAGTTGCGGTCACGGGCTCGATTTTCGAAAGGACCGATTGGGGACCGCCGAACTACGGAGAGGACCCAACGCACGACACACGCGAGCGGCATGACTACATCCGGCTCGAAACGACGCTCTGCGTGATTGGGAACACTCGCTCAGATTCTTACGACCAAACCGAAAGGAATGTTAAATTTATGGAATTGGCGTGGGATCCGGAAAAAATGCCGTTCCCACGCGTAGTCGGTCGCCATGCTGTTTTGCACGGAACCTTGTTTCACGGATTTGACGGGCATCATCACACACGTGTGTTGCTCTCGGTCACTGCCGTTGAGCCATTGGAAGGGCCGAGAAAAGCAAATTAACCCACCCCTCCCCTTGCGATCCGGCACGGGCGAGCGTAAATAGCCGCCCATCCCGGACAACAGAGTTCTGTTGTGTGGCAGTCGCAAGACCGCCGCGGGAAACCGGTTTGTTTCTGGAGTTGCGCCTATCCTCACGGCGATGTCGTTTCTGGAGCCTATCATCGCTCCGGCCATAGAGGCCGCGGGCTACCGGCTCGTGCGGCTGAGGCTGATGGGTGGCAAGCGCAAGACGTTGCAGGTGATGGCGGAACGCGCCGACGGGCTGATGGATGTGGACGATTGCGCGAAGCTGTCGCGCGCGCTGTCCGATTTCCTCGACCGCGAGGACCCGATCGAAGGCGATTATGTGCTGGAGGTTTCCTCGCCGGGCATCGACCGTCCGCTCACGCGCCTGATGGATTTCGCGCGCTGGTCGGGCCACGAAGCAAAGCTTGAGCTCGTTGCCGCCGATGCGGCCGGCCGCAAGCGTTTCAGGGGCATGCTGCTGGGCCTCGACGGCGGCGACGTCGTGGTCGAGGTGGAAGGCGGCCGACTTGCTTTTCCGTTCAACAGCATTGCCGACGCGAAGCTCGTCCTCACCGACAGGCTCATCCAGGAAGATTTGAAGGCGCGCAAGCAGCACGCGCAATAGGAGAGAATGAAATGGCCGCAATTGCCGCGAACAGAACCGAACTGTTGCAGATCGCCGACGCGGTCGCGCGCGACAAGTCGATCGACAAATCCGTCGTGCTCCACGCGATGGAAGAAGCCATGCAGCGTGCGGCCAAGGCGCGTTACGGCAGCGAAAACGAAATCCGGGTCGAGATCGATCCCAAGACCGGCGAGACGCATGTGTCGCGCTATCTGCATGTTGTCGACCTGGTCGACAACGACAAGATCGAAATTTCCTTCGCGGACGCACGGGCGCGCAATCCGGCGGCCCAGGTCGGCGACATCATCGCCGAGACATTGCCGCCTGTCGATTTCTCGCGCATCGCGGCACAGGCCGCCAAGCAGGTGATCGTGCAGAAGGTGCGCGATGCGGAGCGCGAGCGGCAATATGAGGAATACAAGGATCGCATCGGCGAAATCATTCACGGCATCGTCAAACGTGTGGAATTCGGCTCCGTGGTGGTCGATCTCGGCCGCGCGGAAGGCGTCGTGCGCCGCGACGAGATGATCCCGCGCGAGAGCTTCCGCACGGGCGATCGCATTCGCGCCTATATCTATGACGTACGCCGCGAGACGCGCGGGCCGCAGATATTCCTCTCTCGCAGCCATCCGCAATTCATGGTGCGGCTGTTCGCGCAGGAAGTGCCGGAAATCTACGACGGCATCATCGAGATCCGTGCGGTTGCGCGCGATCCGGGCTCGCGCGCCAAGATCGCCGTGATCTCCAAGGATTCCTCGATCGATCCGGTCGGCGCCTGCGTCGGCATGCGCGGCGTACGCGTGCAGGCGGTCGTGCAGGAATTGCAGGGCGAGCGCATCGATATCATTCCGTGGTCGCCGGAAGCGGCCACCTTCATCGTCAATGCGCTGGCGCCCGCGGAAGTGACGAAAGTGGTGCTGGACGAAGATACGCACCGGGTCGAAGTGGTGGTGCCCGACGAACAGCTTTCCCTCGCCATCGGACGGCGCGGCCAGAATGTGCGCCTCGCCTCGCAGCTCACCGGCTGGCAGATCGACATCCTGACGGAGCAGGAGGAATCCGAGCGCCGCCAGAAGGAATTCAGCGAGCGGACTCAATTGTTCATGGAGTCGCTCGACGTCGACGAGACGGTGGCGCAATTGCTGGCGTCGGAAGGCTTCGCGGATGTGGAGGACGTCGCTTTCGTGCCGTTGAACGATCTGGCCGCCATCGAAGGCTTCGACGAAGAGACCGCGCAGGAATTGCAGAACCGCGCCGTGGAATTCATCGAAGCCCGCAACGAAGAGATCGACAGGAAGCGGCGCGAATTGGGCGTTGCCGACGAAGTCGCTGAAGTCGAAGGCGTAGCGCCAGCGATGCTGGTGGCGCTCGGCGAAGCCGGCATCAAGACGCTCGACGATCTCGCCGGCTGCGCGACGGACGATCTGCTCGGCTATTACGAAACCAACAAGGAGAAGGAACGCGTGCGCGTGCCCGGCGCCCTTGAAGGCTTCAACCTGACGGCGGACGACGCCAATGCGATCGTCATCCGGGCGCGCGTGAAGGCGGGCTGGATCGACGAACCTGTCGTGGAAGAGCCGCCGGCAGAGGAAGAGGCTGACGCTTGACGGTAACGGACGTTTTTCCGGACGTCGACGAGGCGGCGTTTCTGCGCCAGCGTCGCTGCATTGTCATGGGCGATGTCCTGCCCGAACCGGAACTTGTTCGATTCGTTGTCGGGCCGGATAACCAGATCGTTCCGGATTTGGCGGCGAAGCTGCCGGGGCGCGGCTTCTGGGTGAGCGCGCAGCGCGAAATTCTCGCACGCGCGGTCGCAAAAAACCAGTTTTCCCGGGCGGCAAAGGCTTCCGTTGTTGCGACCGCTGATTTGCCCGATCGGGTGGAAGCATTGCTGGTGGCGCGCATGTCTGGCGATCTGGGCCTGGCGCGCCGCTCTGGTCAGATTGTCATGGGTTTCGACAACGTGGTGCGCGCCCTTGACGGCAAATCGCCCCCGGTCGCGCTGGTCGAGGCATCGGACGCGGCGGCAGACGGCAGACGAAAATTGCTGGCCATTTCTTTCGCGCGGGGCCTCACCCTCGTCATTATCGATTGCCTCACCAATACGGAATTGAGCTTGGCCCTGGGGCGGGAAAATGTGGTACATGCAGCCCTCAAATCCGGGCGGCTTTCGGAACGGTTGATTGTTGAGGCAGGTCGGTTGCGCGGCTTCCGGCCAGCTTCGCGAAGTATTGGGTTGCGGAGTGCGGAAGGTCCCGCTCCTGACCTGGGCAAAGGACAGGAATGAGCGAGACGAACGATAGCGCGACGAAAGGCGGCCATCCGGGCAAGACCCTGTCGCTGAAGAAGACGGAAACATCGACCGTCAAGCAGAGCTTCAGCCATGGCCGCACCAAGGCCGTCGTGGTCGAAAAGAAGCGCGCACGTGTGACGCCGGGTGCACCGGCATCCGATGCGACAGAGAAGCCCAAAACCGTCGTCCTGGAAACGAAGCCCGCCACGCCAGCGCCGGCACCTGCGCCACGCGAAACGCCGCCGCGCGCGGGCGTCGTTCTGCGCCAATTGACGGATGAGGAAAAAGAGGCCCGTTCGCGTGCACTCGCGGGCGCGCGCGTTGAGGAGGCCGAAGCACGCCGGCGGGCAGACCAGGACGCGCTTCTGCGGGCCCAGGAAGACGCCAAGATGGCGCGCGAGCGCGTTGCGGCCGAAAAGCGCAAAGCGGAAGAAGACGCGCGCAAGGCCACGGAAGAGGCTCTACGCCGTCACGCGGAAGAGGAAGCGGCGCGCCGGCTGGACAAAAAGGAAGAAACGCCAGCGAAAATTACGGAGGCTCTGGCCGAAGCGCCGCGTCGTGTCGTGCGGCCCGTCGTCGAGGAAGAAGAAGATCAGGCAGGCGCCAAGAAAGCCGGCAAGGCCGCACCCAAGGCGCCCGTCGCCCGCAAGGGCGGCGATGCGCGCCGGCGCGGGAAGCTTACCGTCACCAAAGCGCTGCAGGCGGATGACGAACGCATGCGTTCGGTCGCCGCCTATCGTCGCCATCTGCAACGCGTTAACCGCGCCGGCCAGCAGCAGGCGCCGCAGCCTGCGGGCCCGCGCGAAGTGACCATTCCGGAGACGATTACCGTCTCCGAACTCGCCAACCGCATGGCGCGCCGTGCCGTCGATGTGATCAAGGTCCTGATGAAGAACGGCATGATGGCGCAGATCAACGATGTGATCGACGCCGACACCGCCGAACTCGTCGCCACCGAATACGGCCACACCGTCAAACGCGTCGCCGAGTCCGACGTTCTCGAAGGCTTGACGGGAAGCGTCGACGAAGAGGGAAAGCTGGAGCCGCGGCCACCAGTCGTGACCGTCATGGGCCATGTCGACCACGGCAAGACTTCCCTGCTCGATGCCTTGCGCAAGACCGACGTGGTGAGTGGCGAGGCCGGCGGTATCACGCAACATATCGGCGCGTATCAGGTGCAACTGAAAACCGGACAAAGGATCACCTTCCTCGACACGCCCGGCCATGCAGCGTTCACCGCCATGCGCGCACGCGGCGCCAAGGTGACCGATCTTGTCGTACTGGTGGTTGCCGCAGATGACGGCGTGATGCCGCAAACGGTGGAAGCCATCAGCCACGCGAAAGCGGCCGGCGTTCCGATCATCGTCGCCATCAACAAGATCGACAAAGCCGACGCCAATTCCGCGCGCGTGAAAAGCGAACTCCTGCAATACGAGATTCAGGTCGAAGACATGGGGGGCGAAACGCTCGCCGTGGAGGTGTCCGCGACCAAGGGCACCAATCTCGACAAGCTGGAAGAAGCGATATTGCTGCAGGCGGAAGTGCTCGACCTCAAGGCCAATCCGGATCGCAGCGCCGAGGGCGCGGTGATCGAGGCGAAGCTGGACAAGGGTCGTGGCCCGGTCGCAACCGTGCTCGTGCAACGCGGAACATTGAAGCTCGGCGATATCGTGGTCGCGGGAGCGGAATGGGGGCGGGTGCGCCTGCTCATCAATGACCGCGGCGAAACGGTCAGCAGCGCCGGGCCGTCGATTCCCGTCGAAGTGCTGGGTCTTTCCGGCGCACCGGAAGCCGGTGACGAACTGGTCGTCGTCGACTCCGAAGCGCGGGCCCGCGAAGTGACCGAATATCGGGTGCGCAAGCGGCGCGAATCGCGTCACACGAACATCTCACGCCAGACGCTCGATCAATTGCTGAAGAGCCGCAAGGATGGCGAAAAGAGGCTCCTGCCTCTTGTTGTCAAAGCGGACGTGCAGGGATCGGCTGAAGCGATCCAGGGGGCGCTTGCACGATTGGGAAACGACGAGGTGGGTGCGCAGATATTGCAGGGGGGCGTCGGCGGAATCACCGAATCCGACGTCATTCTCGCCCATGCCAGCGGCGCCGCCATCATCGGCTTCAACGTGCGCGCCAACAACCAGGCGCGCGACCGGGCGCGGCGCGACGGCGTGGAAATCCGCTATTACAATATCATCTACAATATCGTCGATGATGTGAAAGCGGCGCTTTCCGGATTGCTTGCTCCCGAAACGCGCGAGAAGTTTCTCGGCAATGCGGAAGTGCTGGAAGTATTCGCCATTTCCAAGGTCGGCAAGGTCGCCGGCTGCCGCGTCACGGAAGGCGTGGTGCGCCGTGGTTCGAAGGTGCGCCTCATCCGCGACAATGTGGTCGTGCACGAAGGCGAGTTGTCGACGCTGAAGCGGTTCAAGGACGAAGTCCGCGAAGTGCTGGCAGGCCAGGAATGCGGCATGTCCTTCGCCAACTACCAGGAAATCCAGAAGGGTGACGTAATCGAATGCTACGAGGTCGAGACCGTCAAGCGCGCGCTTTGAGCGTCGCTTGGGTATCGGCCATGCCGTGGTGAGCGATGACCGTGAGCTTGTCGAATTCCGCTGGCGCCGCTTCGGGCGCAGAGTTGCAGCGCTATCTCCAGGGCGTAGAGCGCGCGCTGCGCGCTTCCGACATGGAAACCGCCATCCGGCTTTCCGATGAGGCGATCGGCAAGGGCCTTGAGCATTCCCATCTGCTCGCCCTGGCTGCCTATCGCCAGATGGCGCTGGGCGCCGGAGATCGCGCGCTGGTCTTTGCCAGCCGCGCCCGGGAACTGAGCCCGCGAAACGTAGACGTTTTGAATGCGCTCGGGCTTTCCTATGTGCATCTGAAGCGCCACCGCGAAGCGGTCGAGGCGTTCGACGCGGCGTTGCGTCAGTCGCCGACCGCTTTCATGGTGCGATTCAACAAGGCCGCGGCGCTCGAGGAATTGCAGGATCTGACGCGCGCCCGCGTGGAATTCGAACGCGTCCTGGATCAGCAGCCGTCGCATAGCGAAGCGCTGGCGCGATTGGCCTCCTTGGCCATCCAGCGCGGCGACGTCAAAATCGCGCGCGACTATGCGACCCGCGCCCTGAAAAGCGATCCGCGCCAACCCGCCGCGCCGCTCACGCTTGCCATGGCGGATGTCGAAGAAAAGCAATTCGAACGCGCCCTATCGCGCGTGGAACCGTTGACGCGACCGGCAAATACCAGTGCCACGAACCGTTCCATCGCTCAGGGTGTGAAGGGCGAGGCGCTCGAAGGGTTGGGACGAATCGCAGAAGCATTCGACGCTTTTTCGCAATCGCAAGCCACACTGCGCGCGCATTATCGTCCGATCTATGCGGCCGAAGGCTATGAGACGGCGTCCATGCTGACCGCGCGCCTGACCGACTATTTTCGTACAGCCCGTGCCGAAGATTGGCGCGCCCGCGGTACGGTCGCGTCGCCCGTCAGGACGCATGTGTTTCTCGTCGGTTTCGCCCGCTCGGGCACCACGCTGCTCGAACAAATCTTGGCCAGCCATCCCGACATCGAAGCCATGGAAGAGCGCAGTTGCCTCGTCGAGGCACAGACGGAATTTACGGTTCCGCCGGGCGGTCTCGACCGTCTCGCAAAACTGGGTGCCGATGAGCTGGGGTCATATCGCGACGCTTATTGGAAACGCGTGCGGGAACAGGGAACGGCGCTGAAACGCGCTGTCTTTATCGACAAGATGCCGCTCTACAGCGTCTATTTGTGTGTGATTGCCAAACTGTTTCCCGACGCCAGGATATTGTTCGCGCGACGCGATCCGCGCGATGTGGTGCTGAGCTGTTTCCGCCGCCGTTTTGTGACGACGGCGCAGATGTACGAATTCACGTCGCTCGAGACCACGGCGGATTATTACGATGCCGTGATGGGTCTGAGCGATCTCTATCGCGAAAAGCTCGGCCTCGACATTTGCGATATCCGCTATGAAGACATGGTGGCCGATTTTGCAGGCGAGACGCGCCGCATCTGTGCCTTCCTCGATTTGCCGTGGAACGAGGCAATGGAACGCTTTGTCGATGTCGCGCGCACGCGATCGGTCAACACGCCGAGCGGACCGCAAATCGCGCGCGGCCTGTTCACGCAAGGGGCGGGTCAATGGCGGCGCTATCGCGACCAGCTGGCGCCCATTCTGCCCAGGCTCGCGCCGTGGGTTGGTCGCTTCGGCTACGCCCCGGACTAGGGAGAACGACATGCCGCGTCACCGCTCATCCGCCCGCGACCTTGGGCCCTCGCAACGTCAATTGCGCGTCGGCGAAATGTTGCGCCACGCGCTTTCCGAAATCCTGTCGCGCGGCGAAGTGCGCGACGCCGATCTCGACGGCGTTTCGGTGACGGTGACACAGGTAAAGCCGTCGCCGGACATGCGCCATGCTTTGGTGTTCTGCGAACCTTTGGGCGGCCGCAATGCAGGCACCGTGGTGCAGGCCCTGAATCGCCATCGGGGATTTTTGCGCGGGCTTTTGGGGCGCACGATCACGCTCAAATTCACCCCCGACCTGCGCTTCGTGGAAGACACGTCTTTTGCGGAGGCAGAAAAGATCGAGACCCTGCTCAAATCGGCGCGCGTGCAGCGGGACCTCAACCCTGTCTCCGAAAGCGATATTGACGATGGGGCATAGAAAAAAAGGCAATCCCGTCCATGGCTGGGTGATTGTCGACAAGCCCACGGGCACGACTTCCACCGAGGCTGTCAGCATCGCCAAGCGTGTGTTCGACGCCCAGAAGGCCGGGCACGCCGGCACGCTCGACCCCCTGGCGACCGGTGTTCTGGCGATCGCGTTGGGCGAGGCGACCAAGACCGTGCCCTTCGCCATGGATGCGGAAAAAACCTACCGATTCACAGCCTGCTGGGGGGAAGCGCGCGACAGCGACGATGCGGAAGGGCAGGTCACGGCGATCTCGGCGCTCCGCCCGTCGGGCGATGAGATCGAGGCCGTTGTTCCCCAATTTGTAGGCGAAGTGATCCAGGTCCCGCCCAGCTTCTCGGCAATAAAATTACAAGGCGCACGGGCCTACGATCTGGCCCGCGAAGGCGAGATGCCCGTGCTGGAACCCCGGCCGGTCCAAATCCATCAGGCGCGGCTGCTGGCGCAGCCCGATGCCGATCATGCCGAATTCGAGATGGTCTGCGGCAAAGGGGCCTATGTGCGGGCGTGGGTGCGCGATCTGGCCCTGGCGTTGGGCACAGTGGGCTATGTGTCGCAGCTCAGAAGGCTCAGAATCGGCGGTTTTTTGGCGGAGGACGCAATTCCGCTGGAAAAGCTGAGGTCATTTATGCATAGTCCCGCCGCTTTTGAGCACTTGAGACCCATCTCGACCGCGCTGGACGGCATCCCGGCGGTGGCCGTGACGGGTTCGGACGCAGTTCGCCTGCGCCGCGGCAATCCGATCCTGATGCGGGCAGATCTGTTCGCCCGTATCCAGGAAACAGCCGACGCTGGCGACGATCTTCAGGGGCTTACGGTCTATCTTTCCACAGCCGCAGGCGAGCCGGTAGCGCTCGCATTGTTTGCGGAAGGGGAACTCAGGCCGTTTCGTGTTTTCAACTTTGGAACTGGATGACCGCATGTCGATTACGCCTGAACGCAAACAAGAAGTGATCGCCGAATTCGCGAAGAATTCCGGCGACACGGGCTCGCCCGAGGTCCAGGTGGCTGTGCTCTCCGAGCGCATCACCAACCTGACCGAGCATTTCAAGACGCACGCCAAGGACAACCACTCGCGCCGGGGGCTCATCAAGATGGTGTCCCAGCGCCGGCGGCTCCTCGACTACGTCAAGGCCGTCGATCATACGCGCTATGCGGCGCTGATTTCGCGGCTGGGCCTGCGACGCTGAGTGTGGGCCGCGGCGCAGGCAAGGCTTCGCGCCTCCGCGCCGGCATCGCAATGAGCGAGCGACGAAATTTTCGCGTGGGTGCGCCAAAGCCGCGCCCGCGCTTTACCCGTTTCTTTGGGATGTCTCAAAGAACTGGCCGACGCACGGAGCGTGCGCGGCCCTAACGAAGACCTGTCGCAATCCGGCGGCAGGAACGAAGGACAAATGGAATGTTCAATATTATCCGTGAAGAAATCGAATGGGGTGGGCGCAAGCTCGTTCTGGAAACCGGCAGGGTCGCCCGTCAGGCCGACGGCGCCGTTCTGGCTACCTATGGCGAAACGGTCGTGCTGGCCACAGCTGTCAGCGACCACGCACCGAAGCCCAATCTCGATTTCTTCCCCCTGACCGTAAATTACCAGGAGAAATATTTCGCGGCGGGCAAGATTCCTGGCGGCTATTTCAAACGCGAAGGCCGGCCGACGGAACGCGAGACGCTCGTCTCGCGGCTCATCGACCGCCCGATCCGTCCCCTGTTCGCCGAAGGCTATCGCAACGAAACGCAGGTGATCGTCACGGTACTGAGCCACGATCTGGAGAACGATCCCGACGTGGTCGGTATTGTGGCGGCGTCGGCCGCGCTCACCATCTCGGGCGTACCCTTCATGGGACCGATCGCGGCGGCGCGCGTGGGCTATATCGACGGCGAATACCGCTTGAATCCGCCGGTCGACGAAATGCCGACATCCGCGCTCGAACTCGTTGTAGCCGGCACCGCCGATGCGGTGTTGATGGTCGAGTCGGAAGCGAAGGAATTGTCCGAGCAGGTCATGCTCGGCGCCGTCATGTTCGGCCACAAGGAGATGCAGACCGTCATCGACGGCATCATCCGCCTGGCAGAACGCGCAGCGAAGGAACCGCGTGCCTTGCCGGTGAAGGAAAACCAGGCACTTGCTGAAAAGCTCAAGGCGTTCGCGGAGGCCGATCTGCGCGCCGCCTACCAGATTCCCGAAAAAGGCGCGCGCCACGACAGCATTTCGGAAATCAAACGGCGCGCCAAGGCCGAGTTCGCCGGCGAAGGCGAAGGCAAGGTGAGCGAGTCCGTCGTCGGCAATCTGTTCAAGGATCTCGAAGCCGATGTGATGCGCTTCGCGGTGCTCGATACGGGCCGCCGCATCGACGGTCGCGATCTGCGGACGGTACGCGCGATTCGCGCCGAGGTGGGCGTGTTGCCGCGTACACATGGTTCGGCGCTGTTCACGCGCGGCGAGACCCAGGCGCTTGTCGTGGCCACGCTGGGCACGGGCGAGGACGAACAATTCGTCGATTCGCTCGAAGGCACCTACAAGCAGAATTTCATGCTGCACTATAATTTTCCGCCCTATTCGGTCGGCGAAACGGGTCGCATGACTGGACCCAGCCGGCGCGACATCGGTCATGGCAAGCTGGCGTGGCGTGCGGTCCATCCCATGCTGCCGGAAAAGGACAAATTCCCGTACACGCTCCGCGTCGTCTCCGAGATCACGGAGTCGAACGGCTCTTCCTCTATGGCGACGGTGTGCGGCAGTTCGCTGGCGCTGATGGATGCGGGCGTGCCGTTGAAGCGTCCCATCGCAGGCATCGCCATGGGCCTCATTCTCGAAGGCGAGCGCTTCGCCGTGCTGTCGGATATTCTCGGCGACGAAGATCATCTGGGCGACATGGATTTCAAGGTCGCCGGCACCGATCAGGGGATTACGTCGCTGCAGATGGACATCAAGATCTCCGGCATCACCGAAGAGATCATGCGCGTGGCGCTCGACCAGGCGCAGGAAGGCCGTCTGCACATCCTGGGCGAAATGGGCAAATCCATCAGCCATGCCCGCGACCAGCTTGGCGAACATGCGCCGCGCATTGAGATGATCCATATTCCGACCGACAAGATCCGCGAAGTGATCGGCTCGGGCGGCAAGGTGATCCGCGAAATCGTGGAGAAGACGGGTGCCAAGATCGATATCCAGGACGACGGCACGGTCAAGGTCGCGTCTTCGGACGGCGAATCCATCAGAGCCGCGCTCAAATGGATCAAGGGCATCGTGGCCGAGCCGGAGATCGGCGAAATCTACGACGGCAAGGTTGTCAAGGTGATGGATTTCGGCGCTTTCGTGAATTTCTTCGGACCCAAGGACGGCCTCGTCCACATTTCCGAACTCGCGCCCAAACGCGTGGGCAAGGTCACCGATGTGGTGAACGAGGGCGACACGGTGAAGGTGAAACTCCTGGGCTTCGACGATCGCGGCAAGGTGCGTCTGTCGATGAAGATTGTGGATCAGCAGACAGGCGAGGATCTGAGCAAGAAACCTCAGACCCCGGAGGGCGAGCAACAGGCCGGCTGACGCTCAACGCGATTTATTTGTTTTGATGCGGCACCCTTGGCTTGAAGCCAAGGGTGTTTCACCATCAGAAGGACCGCTCGGGGATATGCTCGGCATTTTCGGAAGGAACGCGATGAGCATAGCGCTGCGGTTTGTCAGCCTCATCCTGATCGTCGCGGCGCTCCTGTTGCTAGGCGCGGATATGATCACATCGCTGGAAAAAGGCGGTCAGATCACAGTGCACTCTATCGCGCAGGTCTGGACGATGCTCGGGAAAGCCAGCGCCGAAAGCTTCAACGCCTGGCTCGATCACGCATTGCCGGCGCCCGTTCCCGGCTGGATCGATGCCGTGATGGCGCTCCCGGCCTGGGCGTTCACGGGCGTGCTGGGCGTCGTGCTTGCGTTCCTGTTCGGACGTCACACTTCGGATCAGGCCTGATTAGCGGTTCGCGCCGGGTGTCCAGAGCACGTCCTTCGCACCCTTGTCGTTGACATAACGGCTCGCAACGAACAGGTGGTCCGACAGCCGGTTCACATATTTGATCGCGGCTTCGCCGATCTTTTCGTGTTCCGCCAGTTCCACCATCAACCGTTCAGCCCGCCGCACGATCGCGCGCGCCAGATGCAGATGCGCCGCAGCCGCCGTGCCGCCAGGCAGGACAAACGAGGTGAGCGGCGTCAGTTCCGCATTCATGGCGTCGATTTCGCGTTCCAGCCGGTCGACCTGCGCCTCGACGATGCGCAACGCGCCAGGACCGCGCTTGCCTGTTTCGGGGACGCACAGATCGGCACCCAGATCGAACAGGTCGTTCTGGATGCGCGCCAGCATCGCGTCGACCTCGCCCTCGACATGCAGGCGCGCCACGCCGATAGCGGCATTGGCTTCATCGACGGTGCCATAGGCGTTTACGCGCAGCGCATGTTTCGCCACACGCGTACCGTCGCCCAGGCCCGTTTCGCCCTTGTCGCCGGTTCTGGTGTAGATGCGATTGAGCACGACCATGACGAAACGCCCGCAATTCAGACGGCGCCGGGATGAAATCGCCGTACCGACAGGAATCCTGTCACGGCGAAAAACACCAGCACGATGCCTTGCGCGATCACGAAAGGCGGTTCGGTGCCGGCGGGTGCCAGTGCGTGCAGCGGCGGTATTTTCTGGAAGGATTGCACGACCAGCACGAACACGTTGAAGTAGAGCGAGACCACCGCGGCGGCCACATAGAGCCAGCGCCACGATCCGGAAAGATCGAAGGCGTAGCGCCCTATGACCGCGACCGCCAGCGCGACCAGCGAGAGAATTCCCACGCCGATAGCGGGTGTGAAGCCGTGGAACGGAAACAGGAAGCCCGTCACGCTTGTGGCAATCGTGGTGACGAGAAAGCACAGCGTCCAGCCAGCCATGCGGTTCGACGTGAGCAGCCCGGACAGAACCACAAGGCCGGACAGAATACCGGCGAGACTTATCAGGACATGCACGAAGGTGAATGTCGTCATACCGAGAATCATGGCGCGCCCCCAAAGCGAAATCGCACGGATCATACAAGGATTTGGCAGGATACGAAATCGTTGGCGTCCGGTCTGTTGTCCGCGCCCTTCGGCCTTGTAGAGACAACGATGTCTTAGCCAGGAGGATGCGGTAATATTGCCCCTATGAAGTTCTCCGCATCTTTGCGCGGCGGTAATCGCCGTTCGATCGGTCAGTCTGACCAGTTGGCGGCGCTCGTCGAGCGCTATCCGGTTCGTTTTGAGGAATTGTGGGACTGCCTTAGAGACAGCGATGCCTTGGTCCGTATGCGCGCGGCTGATGCGCTGGAGAAGGTAAGCCGTAGTTGCTCGTCACTTTTTGCAATGAAAAAAAAGATACTGCTTTCGCGATGCCTCGACGACGGAACAGCGGAAGTTCGCTGGCATCTCGTCGCGATCGTCGCGCGCTTGCCGCTTTCAGAAGGGGAGGCCGCGGGACTGATGCGCTTTCTGGCGCAGTGTGTCCGCTGCGACGAAAGCAGGATCGTGAAAGTGATGGCGCTGCAGGCCGCCGCCGATATCCGCGACAAGCACGCGGAACTGGACGCGGAAATATGTCGCTTGCTTGATTGGGCGAGAGCATCGCCGTGGCCGTCGGTTCGGGCGCGGGCGCGAAAGCTGACGAAACGCTGAAAGAGCGGAGCCTTGCTTTCCCGTCCAATCCTTATTCCGCCACAGCCTCGCCCGAGCCGCCGAACTCGGCCGGAAAATCTTTCAGCTTCGGCAACCCGTCCCGCATGGGCAGTACGGTCTCGGCATAGTTGACGTGAACACCGGGGGTGAAGGTTAGCGTCGGCAATGTCGCCGCGAACACGTCCACGAGCCCGAGCGGCGGATGATTGGCCATCAGGTGTCCGCCGCATTTCGCGCAATATTTCCGCTCGCTGAGCGGGGTCTTCTGATAGGTCGCGACATGCTCGGCGCCCGCGGTCACCCGCACCGCTTCGGGCTTCCAGAGGCTGAACGCATTCACCGGCCCGCCGGACCAGGAACGGCACGAGCTGCAATGGCAATAGCCCATCGCCTCCGGAGCGCCGGTGACTTCCAACTCGACCGCACCGCAGAAACAGCGTCCGGAATAGCTCATGTCTTCCTCCCCAAGCTGCGGTCGTCGGACCACCCCCCTATAGAACAGGTTAATCGGCGTTATGAACAGAGCCCATCTGTTACCGCCCGGCGCATGCCGGACGAGCTTAAAATTTCGGCGCGCTGCTGACAAAATCTGGCAGATTGCCGTGTTAACGGGAATCGCTCTGCCGGGGAATTTCGCGTGTCACGTTCCTCACGTCTTCTGCGTTTGCTGCAAGCCCTGCGTGGTCGGCGCCTGCCGGTCACGGCGGCGCAGCTGGCGCAAACGATGGAAGTATCGGAGCGTACGATCTATCGCGATCTGGCCGAGCTCGCCTCGCAAGGTGCGCCCATCGAAGGCGAAGCCGGTGTGGGTTACATCCTCCGGCCCGGCCTTTTCCTGCCGCCGCTGATGCTGAACGAGGAGGAAACGGAGGCTGTGTTGCTTGGCCTGCGCTATGTCGACCAGCGCGGCGACGAGGTGCTAATGCGGGCCGCCGCCGACGCGTTGGCCAAGATCGCATCGGTCCTGTCACAGGAGGGGCAGGCGGTTTTTTCCGCTCCTCTCGCAATACCCGGGCCGCCCGGTTATGGGTTTCCCGATAATGCGGTGCCGCTCACCCTTCTGCGGGCCGCGATCCGCGCGCAGAAGCGGCTGGACATCGCCTATGTCGACGCGGAACGGCGGCATTCCCGACGTGTGGTATGGCCGGTGCAGCTCGGCTTCATGGACAGCGCCCGCGTGCTCGCCGCCTGGTGCGAGCTGCGCAGCGATTTCCGCATGTTCCGGACCGACCGCATCCTGTCGGCGGTCGCAGGCGACAGCTACCCGAAACGGCGTGTGGACCTGCTGCGCGAATTGCGGGCGCAACTGACCCCCGAGCAAAAAGAGCAAATCACTCCTGACAGAATCTGACAGACCCCGTTGCTAGGTTGCTTCTGTCACCGGTTCGAAAGGAACAGCCATGCAAATGATCACCCATGCTTTGCCGCGCGCCGTCGCCGACTGCATCGCCGCCTGCAACAACCACAATCCGGACGGGTTCATGGCGACGTTCGCGCCCGATGCGCTCGTCAACGACAACCGGCGCGAATTCCTTGGTCACGCCGCAATCCGGGCCTGGGCCGACAAGGAGCTCTTCGGCGACAATGTCACCTGTGTGGTCGAGCGCGGCTACGAACAGCACGGTGACGTGATCGTGCATTGCCGTACTGACGGGGACTACGACAAAACCAATCTGCCAGATCCCCTGATCCTCAGTTGGTATTTCAGCCTGCGGGACGGCCGCATCACACAACTTATCATCATTCTCAATACGGTTCTGGCCTGACCGCTCGGGCCTGTCAGGCGGCCGCGGCCGCAACGGCCCTCTCCCCGACGGTCCACCGTTGCGGCACGGGCGGCAGTGGCTATGATCCGCGCCGCCGAGCCAGGATTGCCCCTATGCCAGTCGAAGCGCCCGAAATCATCGAAGTGGACGATACACGCGTCGCCTGCGACGGCGGCGGCGGCACGCTGGGCCACCCCCGCGTCTATCTCGAAATGGGCGAGCGCGATTTCGTCGAATGTCCCTATTGCGACCGGCGCTTCGTGCTGCGCGCGGGAGCGCAGCCGCATTGACGACCGCTGCGTCCGGCATCGCGAAGGGCGACCATCTCTATCTCGTGGACGGCTCGGGCTATCTGTTCCGCGCCTATCACGCGCTGCCGCCGCTCACCCGCAAATCCGACGGGCTGCCCACCGGCGCCGTGTCAGGTTTTTCCAACATGCTGTGGAAGCTGCTGGAGGACATGAAGTCGGGCGACCGGCCCACGCATCTCGCTGTCATCTTCGACGCCGGCAAGACGACGTTCCGCAACGCGATCTATCCGCTCTACAAGGCGAACCGCCCCGAGCCGCCCGAAGATCTGATCCCGCAATTTTCCCTGGTGCGCGACGCCACGCGCGCGTTCGGCGTCGCCTGCGTGGAGGAGCCCGGCTTCGAGGCCGACGATCTCATCGCTACTTACGCGCGCCTCGCGCAAAAAGCGGGCGCGCGCACGACCATCGTGTCGTCTGACAAGGACCTCATGCAACTCGTGAGCGACGGAGAGATCGAACTGCTCGACACGATGAAGAACAAGCGGCTGGGTTCGGCCGAAGTGATCGAGCGTTTCGGCGTGCCGCCGTCGAAAGTGGTGGAGGTGCAGGCTCTCGCGGGCGATTCGACCGACAACGTGCCCGGCGTGCGCGGCATCGGCGTCAAGACCGCGGCCGAGCTCATCAATGCCTATGGCGATCTCGAAACGCTGCTTGCGCGCGCGGGCGAGATCAAACAGCCCAAACGCCGCGAGACCCTGGTCGAGAACGCCGAGATGGCGCGGGTGTCGCTGAAGCTCGTGCAGCTCGACGAGCAGGTGCCGCTCAAAGCCGGCATCGATACGTTCCGCGTGCATGACCCCGAACCGGCGGCGCTGATCGGGTTTCTCAAAGGCATGGAATTCTCCACGCTTACGCGCCGCGTCGCCTCGCATTTCGGCGTCGAGGATGCCGACGCCATTCCGGCCATAATCGAACCCGGCGGCGGCATGGCGCCGGTACCGAACGCGCCGGAAACAGACGTTGCGACACAGCCCGGAAAACGCGATGCGCCCGCGATTGGGGCGCCTGGTGCGGTGATGGATCGCGCGGCGCTTCTGAAGCCCGTCGACCATGCCGCCTATGAAACGGTGACAACCCTCAAACGGCTCGAACACTGGATCTCCCGCGCCCGCGAGGAAGGCCATGTTTGCGTGGACACCGAGACGACGTCGCTCGATCCGATGCAGGCTTTGCTGTGTGGCGTCTCGCTGGCGGTTGCGCCCGGAGAAGCCTGTTACATTCCGTGCGGCCATCGCGCCTCGGATGGGCTCGACCTCGGCAATGCGGGCGCCATCGCGCAACTCGACGAGGCCGACGCGCTGCACCTGTTGAAACCCCTGCTGGAAGACGACAGCATTCTCAAGATCGCGCAGAACCTCAAATACGATTTTCTCGTGTTTCTCCAGCGCGGCATTCGTGTGGCACCCTTCGACGACACGATGCTTATTTCCTATGCGCTGGGCACGGCACTCCACGGCCACGGCATGGACGAACTCTCGGAGTTGCATCTGGGCCATAAGCCCATCGCGTTCGGCGACGTGACGGGCAAAGGCAAGGAGCGCATCACCTTCGATCGCGTGCCCCTGGCGGACGCCACGCGCTATTCCGCGGAAGATGCCGACGTCACGCTGCGACTCTACGCGCTGCTGAAACCGCGGCTAGCCGCGGAAGGCAAGACGACGGCGTATGAGACGCTCGAACGGCCACTCGTGCCCGTGCTGGCCGACATGGAACAAGCCGGGATCATGATCGATCCCGATCATCTGCGGCGCCTCTCCAACGATTTCGGCCGCGATATGGCGAAGCTCGAAGGCGAAATTCACAAACTGGCCGGCGGCACGTTCAATATCGGTTCGCCGAAGCAACTGGGCGACATCCTGTTCGGCACCTTCAAGCTGGAAGGAGGCCGCAAGACGAAGACGGGCGCCTGGTCGACCGACGCCGACGTGCTCGAAGATCTGGCGGCGCAGGGTCACGAAATCGCGCGCAAAGTACTCGCCTGGCGGCAATTGCAGAAGCTGCGCGGCACCTATACCGACGCGCTGCCCGGCTATATCAATCCCAAAACCGGCCGCGTGCATACGTCTTACGCAATGGCGTCCACCTCCACAGGCCGCCTCGCCTCAACCGATCCGAACCTGCAGAACATTCCCATCCGCACCGAGGAAGGTCGCCGCATCCGTGCGGCGTTCATAGCGCCGTCCGGCGCGAAGCTCCTCAGCGCCGACTACAGCCAGATCGAACTGCGCCTGCTCGCCCACATCGCCGATATCGCAGCGCTCAAAAAGGCGTTCGCCGAGGGGCTCGACATTCATGCGATGACGGCGTCGGAAATGTTCGGCGTGCCGGTAAAGGACATGCCGTCGGAAGTGCGCCGTAGAGCCAAGGCGATCAATTTCGGCATCATCTACGGTATCTCGGCGTTCGGTCTCGCCAACCAGCTTGGCATCGCGCGCGGCGAGGCCGACGACTACATCCGCAAATATTTCCAGCGCTTTCCCGGCATCCGCGACTATATGGAAAATACGAAAGCAGCCGCGCGCCGCAACGGCTATGTGGAGACGCTGTTCGGCCGGCGCATCCATATCCGCGAGATCAATTCTAAGAATCCAAGCTTCCGCGGCGGTGCGGAGCGCGCCGCCATCAATGCGCCCATCCAGGGCGCCGCCGCCGACGTGATCCGCCGCGCGATGATCCGCATGCCGCCCGCGCTCGCGGCGAACGGGCTCGGCGCGAAGATGCTGCTGCAGGTGCATGACGAACTCGTGTTCGAGACGCCGGAAAACGAAGCCGACAAATTAAGCCGGGTCGCGAAGGCGGTGATGGAGAAAGCGTCGCTGCCGGCGGTCGCGCTCAGCGTGCCGCTGGTCGTCGACGCCCGCGCCGCCGCCAATTGGGACGAGGCGCATTGAGGCATTTACCGTAGAACAGGGAGAACTTCATGCTCACGCTTTACCATCGCCCGCGCACGCGCTCGTCGCGCTTTTTGTGGCTGTTCGAAGAACTGGGCGCGCCGTATGAATTGCAGATCGTCACCACGCGCCAGGGCGATGGCGGCGGGGCGGTCGATCCCGCCAATCCGCATCCGCATGGCAAGGTGCCGGCGCTCTCCGACGACGGCGCCATCGTGTTCGAGTCTCCTGCGATCGCGCTTTATCTCACCGACAAGTTTCCGGCCGCCCACCTCGGCCCTGTGGTGGGCGATGCGAAACGCGGTCCGTACCTCTCTTGGCTCGTCTATTACGGCAGCGTGATGGAACCCGCCTTCATGTCGAAATTCCTGAACACGCCCGTACCGCGCGGCACGGCAGGCTGGGTCGTCGTCGAGGAGGCGATGGAGTTCGTCAATGCGACGCTATCGAAGAATTTGTATCTCTTGGGCGAGGATTTCAGCGCCGCCGACGTGCTCTATGCCAGCACCTTCGCGATGTTCGGCCAGAGCCCCATGATGCCGAAGCATGCAGCCGTGGAGGATTACGTGAAGCGTTGCGTGTCGCGGCCCGCTTATGCCGCCGCACAGGCGAAGGAGAACGCGGCCGCCTAGGACGTTTCGGCGGGAGTCACCGCCTCGGTGCGAGGCTCGCCTGCACATCGAAGAATTTCTTGGCGGATTCCAACTGCTCGAATTTGCGGCCTTCCGGCAGGCGTGGCGTCGTCACGATATAGGTCACGCCGATGCGCGTGCGCGGCTCGCCGCCGAACAGGACCGCCTCGGTGAGTGAAATACCGTTTCGCGACATGCGGACTCGTTTTCGGGCCATGGCTCCTGCTCGTGTCGAAATACGCTCGATCGATCAACTGCATATTGGAACCCATGCCCATGCTGCAATGCGTCAAATCGGACCAGATGTTCCGGGGAATACCGGGACGTGAAGCAGACATGGACGTTCTGCAACCTGATCTGGTGACAACACGGCGCGATAGGGCTGACCAATCCAGTATTGGAGACGACACGCGCTATGAATCTGCGTTGTCCTGTGGTTCGGACCAGCGATATACGCCTTCGCCCGATAGCGCTCGCTGCAGGGTAGGAATAAGCATCCTGCCAATTCCCTGGTAAGCCGCAAGGCGCCATAAACCGTGTGCGGAGAATCGTGCAGCCTGCGCCACGATGGCTGCGAATGCAGGCGCCAGCATGCCGGCCGGCAAAGATTCGGAAATATACCAACGAAGGTAAGGTGGATAGCATTGCAAAAGATCGGCGGCGTAAAACGGCGAGTGTTTGTTTGCAGCCTCGCGGCGGCTTGTCTGGCGGTCGCGGCATCGCCGGCTGCCGCCGACGCGTCCTCCCCGCAGAATATCGAAACCGTGACGGTCATCGGCATGTCGCCCTTGCCCGGCACAGGCATCGACGCCGACAAGCTGCCCGGCAACATCGAGACGCTTACCGCCGGCGACCTTACCCGCGAAGGTTCGGCCAGTGTCACCTCGGCGCTGAACGACCAGTTCGGCAGCGTCAGCATCAATGACGATCTCGACGATCCGTTCCAGCCCGACATCCTGTTTCGTGGCTTCGAAGCCTCACCCGTGCTGGGTACGCCGGAAGGCCTCGCCGTCTATCAGAACGGCGTGCGCATCAACGAAGCTTTCGGCGATGCGCTCAATTGGGATCTGTTTCCCGACATCGCGATCGACCGCGTCACCGTCGTGAGTTCCAATCCGGTCTATGGGCTGAATGCGCTGGGGGGCGCGGTGATCGTCGGCATGAAGAATGGTTTCACCTCCGAGGGCGGTGAGACGGAATTGTCGGGCGGCTCGTGGGGCCAGCGCAGCGTGTCGGCGCAATATGGCGGCAATTCCGGGCCGTTCGGATTCTATGTCGCCGGCCGCGCGCTGGAGCAGGACGGTTGGCGGCAATTCTCGCCGGACAGGGTCGAGCAACTCTATGCCGATGCGAGCTATCGCGAACACGGCCTGACGCTGGACCTGAGCTTCACGGGCGCTGACAACAAGCTCTCCGGCGAATCGCCCACGCCGGTGCAGGAACTGGCCATCAACCGCGCGCTCATCTTCACCAGTCCGCAGAACAATATGAACAAGCTCGCCTTCGTGACGCTCAATGCCGGTTACGCTGTGAGCGACGATCTTTCGCTTCAGGGAAATTTCTATTTCCGCGATTACTGGCAGGACGTCGTCAACGGCAACACCACCGACTACACCGCCTGCACGGTGCCGCAATATGCGGGCGACATGTGCCAGTCCGACGGCGCCACGCCGCTGGTGAATTCCGCGGGCGCGTTCCTGCCCGACATCTCGCAGGGCGGCAAGCTCTATATCGGCGAGAACGATTTCGAGACGATTCACACCACCGGCGTAGGCGGCTCGCTGCAGGCGACGGAAACGGCCGCGATCTGGGGCCACCAGAACGCGCTATCAGCCGGCGCCAGCATCGACAACGACACGACGGATTTCGCCTCGAGCGCCGAACTGGGCACGATCAATGCCGCGCTCGCGGTGTCGTTTTCGGGTCTGTTCGTCGATACGCCCGAAAACACGCCATGGACGGCGACGCCGGTCGATCTCGGCGCCACGAATAGATATTACGGCGTCTACGCGACCGACACGTTCAACGTCACCCGCGCGCTCGCGGTGACCGCCAGCGGTCGCTACAATGTGGCAGAGATCGATCTGTCCGATCGCCTGGGCTCGGCGCTCGACGGCCGGAACCGCTACAGCCGTTTCAATCCCGCACTTGGTGCGACGGAAAAGCTTTCCCGTAGTCTTACCGCCTATGTCGGCTATTCGGAGGGCAGCCGCGTGCCGACGCCGGGTGAGATCGAATGTTCGAATCCGGCGGCGCCGTGCCTGTTGCCGTCGAGCCTGTCGAGCGATCCGCCGAACCTGCATCAGGTGGTGTCGCACACCTGGGAAGCAGGGTTGCGTGGCAGCTTCGCGGCGCCGGCGATCGGTCCCGGACAATTCACCTGGAACGCCAGCCTGTTCCGTACCGATGTCGATGACGACATCTATGGCGTGGCGACCTCGCTGAGCGCCGGCTATTTCCAGAATATCGGCGGCACACGGCGCCAGGGCGCGGAGCTTGGCCTGCATTACACCGAAGACCGTTGGTCGGCCTTCGTCAATTACAGCTATGTCGCCGCCACGTTCCAGTCCGCGTTCCTCCTGAACTCTGCGCAGAATTCCTTTGCGGATGCGAACGGCAACATCCAGGTACGGCCGGGCGATGTGCTGCCCGGCATTCCGGCGCACCGCATCAAGGCCGGCGCCGATTATCGTGTGACGCCGTCCTGGTTTGTGGGGGCGGATTTCGTCTATGAGAGCGGGCAATATTTTCGTGGCGACGAGTCCAACCAGATGGGACAATTGCCGGGCTTCGGCACGGTCAATCTGCATTCGCGCTACGAGCTGACGGACCATGTCGAACTGTTCGTCAATGTGCTCAATCTGTTCAACGCGAATTACGCGACGTTCGGCGTCCTGGGCGATCCCACCGGCATCGGCGCGCCGGGCATCCCGCCCGATGCGGTAACGAACGGGCCCGGCGTCAACAACCGCTTCGAAAGCCCCGCGCCGCCCATCAGCGCCTTCGGCGGCGTGCGCGTCGCGTTTTGAACAAACGCCGGTTGCCAGGCCGCCCGCCATCTCGTAAGCTAGCGTACTAATGCGGCCGGAAAGGCCGGCATGCTCGCGGACAATAAGCTCCCGGGGAGGATCGGCTTGGACGTTTCGGCAGAGCTCGACTTCACAAAGATCGGCCAGCTCGGCAACGATATCCTGCCGCGCCTCAACGCCATTCGCGAAGCCGAGCCGATCGCCTGGAGCGATTCGGCGAAAGGTTGGCTCGTCACCCGCC
>Ga0302324_100005363_pt1 | contig 27940 bp, 22 predicted proteins | sample Palsa_T0_1_FD_201949 | JGI IMG/M metagenome (GOLD analysis project Ga0302324, IMG submission 201949) | Peat permafrost microbial communities from Stordalen Mire near Abisko, Sweden - Palsa_T0_1 | ecosystem: Environmental > Terrestrial > Soil > Palsa > Peat permafrost | place: Sweden: Abisko...
GTCGGGCAGACCCACATGACGCTCGACGACGCCGCGCAGGTCCTGCTCGATTGCTAACTGGTTCTGGCTTGTCGGCGGGACGATCGTCGCCGCGAGGATCGTGCCCTCTTCGTCGATCTCATAACGGTGGTAGAGCATCCCGCGCGGGGCCTCGGTTGCGCCATGACCGACCGCGCGCCGCGGGCGACACTCGACCGCCGGGCGGTCAGGCTCCTCGTAGCCGGAGATGATCGCGAGCGCGTCGTCGCACGCCTGGACTAGCTCGATGGCTCTGACGATGATGCTCTGGAAGGGGTTGCGACACGTCGGCCCGAGTCCGGCCTCGCTCGCTGCGGTCTGCGCGAGCGGCCGCAGCCGGTCGAACGCAAGGTTGTATCGGGCGAGCGGACCGGTCAGGTAGCTGCCGCGCGCGCGGATCCTGGCGTGGAGCGCGTTCGAGTGCTCGACGTGGCTCTCGACCACGTGCGCGTCGAAGTCGGACGGCGGGATGTCCAACCCGCGGTCCGAGACGATCCGGCCGAGGTCGATCGGGTATCCCCCCGGATCGTCGAGCGCGACCAGCTCGGGTTCGTGCCCGGCGTCGGGAAACGGCAGCGAGGCCGCCCAGCTGACGGTCGCGAGCGCCGTCTCCCTCGCCTGCTCGAGCGGCTCGACGAGCGTGCACAGCTCGCGGCGAGTTGGCGCGCGGTAAAAGCCGCCCACGCGGACGTTGACCGGATGGATCTCCCGGCCCCCGATCAGCGTCATCACGGTGTTGCCCGCCTTCTTCATCTGCAGGCCCTGCTCCGCGATTCGGGGATGGTCGCGTGCCATCTCGACGAATCCCGGATATCCGAGGAAGTCGGGGGCGTGGAGCAGGTACACGTGGAGGCCGTGACTCTCGATCCACTCGCCGTAGTAGATCAAGCGTCTCAGGTCCCGGAGCGGTCCCGAATCGATCGCGACCCCGCACGCGTCCTCCATCGCCCGCACCGCGCTCATCTGGTACGCAATCGGGCAGATGCCGCAGATGCGCGAGGTGATGTCGGGAGCCTCGGTGAAGGCCCGGCCGCGCAGCATCGCTTCGAAGAAGCGCGGTGGTTCGTAGATGCGCAGCCGCACGTCGCGCACCTCCCCTCCGTCGAGCTCGACGTACATTGCGCCTTCTCCCTCGACGCGGGCGAGGTAGTCGGTGCGGATTGTTCGCGTCCGCGACCTGGGCGGGTGGTCGCCCGTTCGCGTCCGCGACGGAGGCGGGCGGTCGCCCTCACTCATGCGCTTCGCTTGCTTCCCTGAACGGTCCGGCGGCGGCATTGAACGTCCGATAAACGCGCACGAGGTCACGGTCCTCGAGGTCCGTCCATCCATCGAGCGAAGCCGCGTTGGGGGTCTCCTTCGGTCCGAAGCAGCCGTAGCAACCGCGGTCGTAGGCGGGGCAGATCGCTCCGCAGCCGGCGTGCGTGACGGGCCCGAGGCACGGGGTGCCGTGCGCCACCATCACGCATACGGTGCCGCGCCGCTTGCATTCGATGCAGACGCTGTGCGCACGCACCTTTGGCCGGCGGGCGTTGAGGTACGCGTTGATCACCTCGAGCAGCTGCAGCTTGTTGATCGGGCACCCGTTGAGCTCGAAGTCGACCCGGACATGGGCACTGATCGGCGTCGAGGTCGCAAGCGTCGAGATGTAGTCGGGGGAGGCGTAGACGATTCTGGTGAACTCCTCGACATCGGCGAAATTGCGTAGCGCCTGGATGCCTCCGGCGGTGGCGCAGGCACCGATCGTGATCAGCGCGCGCGAGCTCGCGCGCACCTCGCGGATCCGCGCGGCGTCGTGCGGGGTCGTGATCGATCCTTCGACCAACGAGACGTCGTACGGACCTTCGACGATCGCGCTCGTCGCCTCGAGGAACTGGGCGATCTCGAGGCGGTCGGCGAGCGCGAGCAGCTCATCCTCGAGGTCGAGCAGACTGAGCTGGCAGCCGTCGCAGGAGGAGAACTTCCACACCGCCAGGGTCGGCCGGCTCATCGCACGACGACTCCCGCGAGTTCGCCGCCAGGCGAACTCGCAATGGAATCGGCGCCAGCCGCTTTCACAGCTCCCTGATCGCGAGCCACCGCTCGAGCTCCGACCAGCGGTAAACGGGACCGTCGCGGCAGACGAGCGTCGGGCCGAGTTGGCAGTGACCGCAGTGACCGATACCGCACTGCATGTTGCGCTCCATCGATGCGTAGATGCGGCCGCTCGACACGCCTTGATCGAGGAGCGCCGTGACCATGAAGCGCAGCATCACCTCGGGGCCGCACAGCATCGCGGCGGCGGTGGTCCAGTCAAGCTCGGCGCGCTTCACCAGGCGCGTCACGACTCCGACGTGGCCGAGCCACTCGGGACCTGCGCCGTCGACGGTGACCAGGACCTCGAACCCGCGCTCCGCCCAGTCGCGAAGCTGATCGCCGTAAAGGAGCTGATCCGGCGCGCGGCCACCGTACAGCAGCACCAGTCGCCCGTACTCGCCGCGACGGCTGAGCAGCTCAATCAATGCCGGGCGGAGCGGCGCGAGCCCGATGCCACCGGCGGCGACGACAACGTCCAGTCCGCGCACCTCCTCGACGGGCCACGGCGTCCCGAACGGACCCCTGACGCCGAGCACCCGGCCGGGGTCGGCGTCACAGATCGCTCGCGTTGCGAGGCCGACCGCACGGACGGTGTGGACGAGCCGCTCCGGCCGGCCTGGGTCACCGCTGATCGAGATCGGAACCTCTCCCGCGCCACCCGCTGAGAGCATCGTGAACTGGCCCGGTGCGAACCGCAGCAGCTCGCCTGATCGCGGCTCGAGCTCGAGCGTCCAGGTGTCGACGGTGTCCCTGCGCTTGGCGACCACCTCGAACGGTGCGGGCACCATCGGCCCGCGCCCCGGGCGCGAGAGCTCAAGCTGGGGTGCGTGCATCGCCGTAGATGTCGAGCAGCTGTAGTCGCGTCGCCTGCAGGCGCTCGAGCATCGCCGACGCGAAGCGCTGCATCAGCTGGTAGCCGAGCTCGTGGTCGGCGTCGCACTTGGCTCGCAGGCAGGCGCCGTCGAATGCGACCAGCCGCGCCGGCTGGATCGCCCGCGCATCGAACTGCCACCGGTATGGCTTGAACAGCCAAGACCAGCCGACGACCTCGCCTTCACCGAGCGTCTCGATCACATGCGAGCCGGTCCCGGGGGAGTGCACTTCGAGCGCGATCGCGCCGTGACGGATCAGGAAGAACCGATCGGCCGGTTGCCCCTCCTGGAACAGCATCGTCCCGGCACGAATATGCGCGTTCCCCGCGCATCCGGCGATCAGCGCCAGCCGGCGAGGCTCCAGGCCCGCGAACACCGATGCATCGGCGATCAAATCCTCAAGACCCTTCATTTCGGGCCGCCCGGTGCGCCCGGTGCGCCCGAGTCGCTGGCGCGGATCATGCTCGGTGATCCGCTACCAGGCGCGCTCGTCCCTTCACGGTCGCTGGCGCGGATCATCGCCGCCTCAGCCGTCAGATCGATCCCTACCGGGCACCAGGTGATGCAGCGCCCGCAGCCGACGCAGCCTGAGCTACCGAACTGGTCGTGCCAGGTCGCCAGCTTGTGGGTCATCCACTGGCGGTAGCGCGACTTCGCGGAGCCGCGGACCGCGCCGCCGTGGATGCCCGAGTAGTCAACCGTGAAGCACGAATCCCAGCGCTGATGCCGCTCGACGTGGTCACCGGCGAGGTCGGTCACGTCCTCGACGGTGGTGCAGAAGCAGGTCGGGCACACCATCGTGCAGTTGCCGCAGGTGAGGCAGCGCTCGGCGACCTCCTCCCATTGGGGGTGATCAAGGTTTCGGTACAGGAGTTCCTTGATCTCGGTGACGTCGAGCTCGCGGCCCATCTGCGACGCGGTCCTGGCGTGGACGGCGCCGGCCGCGTCACGCTCGCTGCCGTGGGCCTGGGTGTGTGGCACCTCTGCCAGCACGTCGGCGCCGCGCTCGGACCCGACCTCGACGACGAAGTAGTGCCGGCGCTCCTCGAGTACCTCGGTCAACGCGAGGTCGAAGCCGCGCTCGGCGACCGGACCGGTCTTCATCGAGACGCAGAAGCAGGTCCCACCGGCCTCCCCGCACTGGACCGCGACGATGAACAGGTCCTGGGTGCGAGCGCTGTCCGCCGGGTCGGTGTGCGAGCCACCGAGCAGCACCCGGTCGAGGATCCCGATCGCGTGCAGCTCGCAGGAGCGGGCGCCGAGGAACGCGTAGCGGGGAGTGTCACGCGCCGGCTCGGTCACGTCGCTCAGCGCACCGTCCTGATCAACGCGTGCGCGCCACAGCTTCACCTCCGCCGGTAGCTGGTACTGCTTCCAGGAGTGCGGGCCGACCGCGTACCCGAACAGCGCTTCGTCGTCGCGGCGGCGCAACCGGTATTGCCCAGCTTCCTGCTCGTCGGTCCAGCCGACCGGCAGGTCCATGGACGAGGCGATCTCGTCGTAGACGATCGCCTGATCGCGGACGGTCGGACCTACGATCGTGTACCCGCGGCGGGCGAGCGCATCGAGCAGCGCGTCGAAGTCGATCCGCTCGACGACGTGGGCCGCGCTCATCCGGCTTGACTCTACGGCGTCCGCGTCACGAAGTGAACGCCCGGCACGCTAACCGCCGCCCGGATCCTCGAGCAGCGAGCGGCCGGTCATCGCGGGCGGCTGCGGTATGCCGAGTAGAGCGAGCACGGTTGGCGCGACGTCGGCGAGGGTTCCCTCGGCGCGCAGGCTGACCCCGCGGGCCGTCACGATCAGCGGCACCAGATTGACGGAATGTTTGGTGCTGGTGCTGCCGTCGGGCCCAAGCAGCTCCTCGGCGTTACCGTGATCGGCCGTGATCGCACACACCCCGCCCGCTGCGTGCACCGTCGAGACAACAAGTCCCAGGCATTCGTCCACGGTCTGCACCGCGGCGATCGTCGCCGGGATCACACCAGTGTGGCCCACCATGTCCGCGTTGGCGAAATTGATCACCGTGAAGCGGGGCTGCTCGTCGGCGAACGCGCGCTCGAACGCGGCCGCCACCCCGCGCGCGCTCATCTCCGGCTTCAAATCGTAGGTCGCGATATCGCGCTGGGACGGCACCAGTTCCCGCCGCTCGCCGGGAAGAACTTCCTCCAGGCCGCCATTGAAGAAGTAGGTGACATGGGCGTACTTCTCGGTCTCGGCCACGTGCAGCTGGCGAGCACCGGCACGCGCCACCGCCGCGCCGAGGGTGTCAGCGGCGCTCGCCGAACGGAACGCAACCGGGTACGGCCAGCCGCGCTGGTACTCGGTCATCGTCGCGAGTCGCCTGACCGGCGCCGCACCGCCGCGCCCACGCCATCCCGGGAGCGCCTCGGTGCCCTCGCCGAACTGCGGCTCGGCCAGTGCCCGCACGATCTCGCGCATCCGGTCGGGGCGGAAGTTGAAGCACAAGACGCTGTCCTCGGCTCGGATCCGGCCCTCGCCGCCGACCGCGGTGGCGGTGATGAACTCGTCGGTTTCGCCGCGCTCATACGCGGCCTGCGCCGCAGCGGGCGCGTCGGGCGCCTGGTGCTCAGCGCGTCCGTGGACCAGCAGGTCGTACGCGGCCTGGGTGCGCTCCCAGCGCCGGTCGCGGTCCATCGCGTAGTAGCGGCCCACGACGCTGGCAACGCGGCCCACGCCCGCGTCCCGGCACCAGGCCTCGAGCGTCCGCAAGTAGCCCTCGCCGGCGGTCGGCGAGGTGTCGCGCCCGTCGGTGAAGCAGTGGAGCACGAGATCGGGCACGCCCTTCTGACCGGCGAGCGAGACCAGCGCGCGCAGATGCTCGAAGCCTGAGTGGACGCCACCGTCCGAGACCATCCCGACGAGGTGGACGCGCTCGCCGGCGCCGAGTGCGTTCAGCACGACCTCGTTGGCGGCGAGCTGCCCAGCGGACACGGCGTCGTTGATCACCGTCAGCGTCTGGGGCACCACCGCGCCCGCTCCCAGTGTCAGGTGGCCTACCTCCGAGTTGCCCATCTGGCCGTCGGGCAACCCGACGCTCAGACCGCTGGCGCTCAGCGCCGTGTGGGGATAGCTGGTCCAGAGCTCGTCGAACACGGGCGTCTGGGCAAGCGCAATCGCGTTGCCGGGACCCGGCGGCGCGATCCCCCAGCCATCCATCACGACCAGGCACACACAGGTGATACCTGAACGCTCCGGTCCGGGTGGGAGGCTCACCTGACAGCCGGCGGCGGCGCCGCTGCGCCCGTCAGGACGGTCCGCTCGATCCGCTGCGGCTCCTCGGTATCTACCTCGACCGCGCCACGCACGACCACGTCCGGTCCGAAGGTCACGTCGCCGTGGACGACGAGTCGATCGGCTTCGCGCAGCGACGGCGGCCCTGCTGGGAACCGAGACTCGAAATCGTCCAGCAGCTTGTAGAAGCGCGAGTCGAGCTCGACGAACGGCAGCCGCTCAGCGCGCTCGGGTCGTGGCTCGACGAGGAGCTCCTCGGTCAGCGTGTACACGTCGGAGCGGAGCACGAGTAGGTCGTCCGTCGTCTTCACCGGCACGAACCTGGTGCGGGGGACGCACAGCAGTTGGGCGTCAGGGAAGCTCCCGATCGCCGCTCCCATCGCGCTCTCGAGCTGGAGCACCCGGGGAGACTCCGGGTCTCGCGGATCGACGGTCTTGCGGTTCACGATCAGCGGCAGCTCGAGCACGCCGTGGTTCTCCTCCAGGGCGTGAGCAAGCGCGCGCAGATCGATCCACAGGTTGTTCGTGTTGTAGTAACGCCAGCGGCGAAAGTCGCGGAAGGAGTCGAGATCCTCGGGCGGGGTCTGCGCGGTCTCGCGTAACACCAGCTGTCCGTCGGCGCGCCGACGGGCGATGTGCCCCCCCTTGCGGTCCGCCTCGGTGCCGGCGACGACCTCCATCAGGAACGGGATCTGCGTGGCTGCGAGGTGAGCGGCGATCCGAGGATCGAGCGTCGCCCCGAGGTTGTCTGAGTTCGAGACCATCGCGTGGCGAAACCCTTGGTCGAGCAGCGCCGTGAGCATCCCGGACCGCGCGAGCGCGCCGTACACGTCACCGTGGCCCGGCGGGCACCACTCGAGCGCGGGCTCGCGTGGCCAGCTGACCGGCCCGACCGTCGCGGCATCGAGCTTGGGCACCATGCTCTGGAGAAAGTCCAGCGGCAGACCGACGCTCAGCTCCGGGTGATGGGCGAGCGCGGCGGCCGTCTCGGCTCTCGTGGCTTCGCTGTTCATCAGCACCAGCGGCAGCCGGACGCCGTGGCGGCGCCGGAGCTCGAGTGTCTGCCCGATGATGATGTCGAGGAACGAGCGCCCCTCTCGTGCCTGCAGCAGCGACTTCGGGCTCCGCAGTCCCATCGATGTGGCCAGGCCGCCGTTGAGCTTGATCACCGCGACATGCTGGAGCGCGGTGGCAGGGTCGGCGTCCGGCAGCTCCGCAAGCTCCGGGACCTCGCCGGCGGGCTCGAGCTCCGCGCTTGGAAGCACGACCGACTCGCCCGAGACGAGCCGCTCGTACGCGCTGTGAAACGCGCGGATCGCCCCTTCAGGTTGACCCGCGTTACGCATCTTCGCCTCTGCGGCGCTCCAGCCCTCGGCGTTCATCGGCAGATGCATTCTGGCGCGCCGGGCCCGCGCGCGCGTCCTGCGCTTGCTTCAGTGCTGGGCCAGGACGCGGGCCGGGGAGACGTGGGCTGCGCGCCAGGCTGGGTAGACGCCGCCGAGGACGCCGAGGACGACGCCGACGAGCAGCCCGCGGCCGAGGTCCCATGCCGTCACTTGCGGGGACACGAAGGTCTGGGCGCCGATCGCGTCGACGAGCAGCTGTGCGCCGAGCACCCCGAGGACGAGTCCGAACGCGGCGCCGATGATCGTTGTGAGGGTGCTCTCGACGAGCACTCGACCGGCGATCTGCCTGCCGCTGAAGCCGACCGCTGAGAGCAGCGCGAACTCTGAGCGGCGCTCGATCACGGCCATCAGCATCGTGTTCATGACGCCGATGCCGCCGATCACGAGCGCGATCACTACGATCACGAGCCCGAATTGGGAGATCAGCTGGCCGCTGACGCCCGCTCGGGTGGCCTGCTGGGCGTCGGAGATGACAAGGATGCCGGGGAATCGTCTGGCGATCGTTCGTCGCGCCGCGGCCGGGCGGGTCGAGGAGTCGAGCTTGACAACGATCGTCGTCGCTTCTCCTTGGCGGCCGCTGATCGCCTGGGCGGTCGCGAGCGGGATGAACGCGCCGGCGTCTTGGTAGGCGATTCCGTTGTGGTAGATCCCGACTACCCGCAGCTGGCGGTGGTCGATAGCCAGACTCCGGCCGAGTGTGATGTGAAGCTGTTTGGCGAGCGCGTCGCCGAGGACGATCTCGTTCGGGGAGCGGTAGGGACGCCCGGTGCTGAAGACCAGGCCCCCGGCCAGGTAGCCGTGCGGGGCGGCCCCGAACACGATCGCGGCGGGTGCTTGGGGTAGGTCACCGACGAGCAGCACGAGCGGCGTGGCGGCCGCGATGCCGGGTGTCTGATCGAGCTGTGTGATCAGCGTGGTCGAGAGGATTGACGTGGTCGGGTCGGCTGCGTCTGCCTGGAACAGCCCGAGTTCTGAGGGGCCGAGGTTCACCAGGTTCCCGGCGGTGCGCCGTACGCCTCCGACGACCGCGAGCAACGCGACGATCGTCGCGATCCCCAGCGCCGTGCCCAGCGCGGTCAGGAACGTACGCCCAGGCCGGCCCCATAGAGTCGAGACCGTCTGTTCGAGTGTGCTCACGCGATGCCCTCAGGCTCGAGCCGATCTTGGTCGGGTGCTCTCATGCGGCCGTCGAGCAGGCTCAGCGAGCGGTCGGTGTGCTCGACCAGGGTGAGGTCGTGCGACGCGACGATGACCGTCATGCCGCCTCGATCACGCAGAGTGCTGAGCAGCTCCCAAACGTTGCGTGAGGCTGCCGTGTCCAGCGAGCCCGTTGGCTCGTCGGCGAGGAGTAGCCGTGGACGGCCTGCGAGTGCGCGTGCGATCGCGACACGCTGACGCTCCCCGCCGGACAGCTCAGCCGGCCGGGCGCGAGCACGGCCGGCGAGGCCGACCTGTTCCAAGAGCTCGACGGCGCGCTCCGCGCGCTCGTGGCGCGGGACGCGGGACGCGGCAAGCGGCAGCGCGACGTTCTCCTGTGCACTGAGCGCCGGCAGTAGGTAGTGAAGCTGGAACACGAACCCCACCGTCGAGCGACGGTACTCGGCGGGGTGCGACAGCTCACCGACCGACACGTCGTCGACCAGGATTCGTCCCTCGGTCGGCCTGTCGAGGCTGCCGATCAGCTGGAGCAGTGTGGTCTTGCCTGACCCTGACGGACCGGTCAGCGCGATCAGCTCGCCCGGCTCCACGACGAAGCTCACGTCGGTGAGTACCAGCGCCTCTCCGTACGCGCGCGAGACGTGCTCAACGGTGACCTTCGCGCCGGCCATCGTAAGTAACTCCTCTCCGTTTGTAGATGCTGCCGAGTCCCACGCTACACGCCCGAGGGGCGACTAGAAGTGAGCGCGGCACCTCGTCGCGCGCACGTCCTGCGAGGATATGGCGGTCGTGGTTAGACGACCGCTGATCTCGGCCTACGAGCTCCAGGAGCTGCTCGCACGAGACGACTATGGAGCGCCGCGAGCGCTGCCGTCTGTCCTCGACGTCCGTTGGGAGCTCGGCAGCGGGCCTCGCCTCGATCAGTACGAGCAGGGCCACATTCCGGGGGCGGCGTTCGTCGACCTCGACCACCAGCTGTCGTCCCCACCCGGGGTGCATGGCCGCCATCCCCTGCCGCGCAGCGAGCGCTTCGGCCCCGACATGCGGGCCGCGGGCGTCTGGAACTCACGCCTGGTCGTCGTTTACGACGCAGCGACCTCGATGGCTGCAGCGCGGGCGTGGTGGCTGTTGCGCTACTTCGGCCATCGCGACGTGGCGGTCCTCGACGGCGGGCTGGCGGCGTGGGTCCAGGCCGGCCAGCCGCTCGAGCAAGGACGGCCGGCGGTGAGGGAAGGAGACTTCGGTCCAAGCGCCGGCAGGATGCCCGTGCTCGACGCCAGGGCGGCGGCGCAGCTTGCCGTAAGTGGAGTGCTGCTCGATGCTCGCGCGCCCGAACGCTTCCGCGGCGAGATCGAGCCCGTCGATCGCGTCGCCGGGCACATCCCCGGGGCGCGCAACCGTTCGACGGCCGAGAACGTCGACTCCGCGGGGCGGTTTCACACGCCCGCCTTTCTGCGGACCGCATTCGAGGCGGTCGGGGTCGGCTCCCGCGTCGCTGTGGGGGCGTACTGCGGCTCCGGCGTCAGCGCCGCGCACGAACTGCTCGCGCTCGAGATCGCCGGCTACCGCGCCGCGCTGTACCCGGGGTCGTGGAGCGAGTGGGTCGAAGATCCCCGGCGTCCCGTGGCACGCGGCGCCTAGTGGTTCACCAGGTCGGCCCCCGACATGATCCGAACAGGTCGGCCTAGACTCGGGTGCTGTACATGCTCGCGTTGACGCTTCTGGTCGTGTCAATCGCGATCGCCGATTCGGTCAATCCGTCGACGGTCGTACCTGCTCTGTGGCAGGCCGGCGCGCCCCGCGGCCGTGGCCTGGTGAGCTTCACGCTCGGAGTCTTTCTCGTCTATCTGGCAGGCGGCGTCGTGCTCGCTTTCGGCCCGGGCCCGGCGCTGATCGGCGTGCTCCACCACATCGGGGGCACGCTCGAGCATGTGCTCGAAGCGGCCGGCGGGATCGCCGCACTCGCGCTCGCCGTGATGCTGTGGCGATCTCGTCGGCGCATCCACGCCGAAACGAGGCTACGACGCTGCAACACCCGCACCTCGGCGTTCACGCTCGGCGCCGGAATCATGGCTGTCGAGCTGCCGACCGCGTTCATGTACTTCGGCGCGATCTCGGCGATCCTCAGCGCGCACGCCGTCGCGGTGCTCCGGCTCTCGCTGCTCGTTACCTACAACGCGCTGTTCGTCGCACCGCTCGTCGCGATCCTCGCGATTCGCCTGCTCGCCGGAGAGCGCGGGGACCGCTGGCTCGGCGCCGGCGAGAGATGGCTCCGAGGAGCCGGCCCGGTTGTAATGGCCGGCGCGGTTACGGCTGCCGGCACGGCATTGGTGGCGATCGGGGTGACAGGTCTCATCGCCCTCTGACGCAGACGAGACCTGACCCCCGGAGCCAAAGCGTCGACGCCGAACCCTAAGCGGGAGCCCCTACCGGCACCATCACCCGCTGGGCCAGGTCGACGAGCCGGCTCGAGTATCCCCACTCGTTGTCGTACCACGCGACGACCTTGACCTGGGTACCGTCGACCACCGCCGTCAGCGCGGCGTCGAAGATCGACGAGTAGGAGGATCCGACGATGTCAGAAGAGACGATCGGATCCTCGGTGTAGGACAGGATTCCTTCGAGCGCTCCGCGGTCGGCGAGCTCCTCGAAGGCCGCGTTGATCTCGTCCTTGCTCGTCGCTCGCTCCGCTTCGATCGTGAGGTCGACGAGCGAGCCCGTCGGCATCGGCACACGCACGGCGTACCCGTGCAGCCGGCCCGCAAGCTCGGGGATCACGAGGCCGACCGCTTTCGCCGCGCCGGTCGTGGTGGGGATGATGTTGAGTGCCGCGGCGCGGGCACGCCGCAGGTCAGTGTGGGGGCCGTCGAGCAGCTTCTGGTCCGACGTGTATGCGTGCACCGTCGTCATCAGGCCGTGCTTGATCCCGATCGTCTCGTGTAGCACCTTCGCAACCGGGGCCAGGCAGTTGGTCGTGCACGAGGCGTTCGAGATGATGTGGTGGTTCTCGGGGTCATAGACCTCGTCGAAGTTGACGCCCAGCACGAGGGTTGCGTCCGGTGGCTCTGAACCCTTGGTGGGAGCCGAGATGATCACCTTGCGCGCTCCGGCTTCGAGATGCTTCGCCGCGCCTTCGCGCGTGCGCAGCCGTCCGGTGGACTCGATCACGACATCGACGTCGAGCTCGCCCCACGGGAGCGCGAGCGGGTCGGCCTGCGCAAGCGCGCGGACCCGGACGCCGTCGATCACGATCGCGTCTTCCTCGGCGGAGACGCTGCCGGGGAAGCGCCCGAACACGGAGTCGTACTTGAGCAGGTGGGCAAGCGTGCGCGGATCGACGAGATCGTTGACGGCGACGATCTCGATGTCCGCATCCTGCTCATGCGCGGCTCGCACGACGGTGCGCCCGACGCGGCCGAAGCCATTGATCGCTACTCGTACGGGCATTAGACCCTCATTTCCTGGTGGATTTTCACGATGTCAGGCACGAGCGCCCCGAGCTCCTCCAGCCCGTCCTCGATGCCGTAAGCGAGCACGTCGAGGTCGGGCACCGATCCGGAGTCAGCGCTGATGCCGAAGGTGACCAGACCGTTGTAGGAGAGGACCGCGACCCCGACCGCGTGCTTTGCCGCGAGCGGCACGAAGGGGTGGACCTCTCGCAGCAGCGACCCGAATGCATACAGCGGCGCCCGCGAACCGGGGACGTTGGTGATCGTGACGTTGAACAGGCGGCTCGCGAACAGCGTTCGCGCGAGTGCGGCTTGCACGACGATCGGGGGCGACACCTCGGCGAGGTCGATGAGCGCCCGCGCGCCTTCCCCCGCGCCCGATTCCTTTAGCCGCTTCATCGAAACCGCAATCTCCTGCAGGCGGGTTCGTGGGTCCGGTTGGGCGACCGGCAAGTCGACGAACAGCGAGGTCACCTGATTACCCAGCGACAGCCTCCCGGACTCACCTCGGAGGTTCATCGGGACCATGGCGCGCAGGCCATGGGCCGGTAGCTCCTCACCGCGCCCCAGAAGCAGGCTCCGAAGCCCGGCGGCGCAGCTCGCCAGCACGACATCGTTGACCGATGCACCGAGCTCGCGCCCGATCGCTTTCAGCTCGGCGAGTGGGACCCGGACAACCCCGTACCGGCGGGTTGGACCGATCGGCACGTTCAGTGAAGTGTGCGGCGCGCCGACGATCTCGTCGCGCACGATCAGTTCGGCTAGTGCGCGCGAGCGGTCGATCGCCTCGATCGGATGTGCAACGGCGCGAACTCCGGCGCCGGCACTACTCGCCCCGGCGCGTGCAGCTTGGACGATCGACTCGAGCGGATGTGGCAGGGGGACGGTTCGGCGTGCGCCGGGCGCCGCCGGCTCGGTGGGAAGACGCTCGTCCGCGGGCGGCCGCTGGTCCTCGTGGCCGTTCGGAGACGGCTCGCTGTCGAGCATCAGGTCGATGACGTCAACAGATCCGACGCCGTCGACCATGCAGTGGTGTGTCTTCCATCCGAGCGCCCAGCGACCGTGCTCGAGCCCCTCCAGCAGCACCATCTCCCACAGTGGCCTGGTGCGATCGAGCTGGTGCGAGAAGAAGTTCGCAGTCCAGTCGCAGAGCTGGACGTCGCTCCCGGGCGCGGGCAGCGCCTGGTGATAGACGTGGCTACGGATGTCGAACCCCTCGTCATCAGTCCAGTGCGGCCAGGACCAGTCACCGACGCGAGTCGAGGAAAGACGCTGTGAGTATCGCGCCAGTCGCTCCAGCCTGACGGCGAGATGCGCACGGACGTCCTCGATCGTGGGAGCGCCGCCACCGGGCAACGGCTCGAAGACCATCGTCCCGCCGATGTTCATCAGCGCGCCACCATCGAGCTCCTCCAGCTCCAGGAATGTCGCGTCCAGGGCGGTCAGCGTGTCCGGCATACCAACAAGCTAGGCGAGCCCATCACGGATGCAATCGGGAGCAAGCGCGCTCCTTGATCCGTATTTCGCCGCGATCAATGTCCGCTCCGGGCAGCACGATCAACGGTATCCCTCACCATGCCTTCGGATGACTACGGATGTAGCGGTGACCGCTCGGTCGTATTTTTCGAACTGGAACCGAGCAAGGGAGCCCTCGATGTACCGCAACATCCTGATCGGAGTCGACGGCGGCTCGAATGGGCGTGACGCGATCGCCCTTGCCAGGGAGCTCGCAGATGCCGACGCGACCTTGCTGATGGCGCACGTTTACGGTGGGCGGCACGTTCCCGCTCACGGCTCGGCGGCGGAGAGCGCGGGACAGCACGGCGAAGCCATGGAGCTTCTCGAGCGCGAGCGGTCCCAAGCCGGGATCGACGCGCGGCTGCTGAGCATCGGTGCGCCGTCGGTAGGGCGCGGGCTGCACCACCTCGCGATCGGCCGTCCCACCGACCTGATCGTCGTCGGCTCCACCCGTCACGGACCGGTCGGTCGGGCGCTGCTCGGGGACGACACTCGCGGCGCCCTCAACGGTGCGCCCTGCGCGATCGCGGTCGCGCCACGCGGGTATTCCGATGACGCGAGCGACCTCGCCCGCATCGGGGTCGCCTACGACTTCACGGGCGCGGCCGACGCGATTCTCCTGGCGGCGCGGGGATTTGCATCCGAATGTGGCGCGACGCTCTCGGCTCTGTATGTGGCCCCGTTTCCGACGCTGGCTTACGGCAAGGAAGAGACGCCCGGTTGGCCCGAGTTCGTGGAGGGCGAGCGGCCCCAGGACGAGGCGCGGGCCGCAATGCTCGACCGGGTTGACGGCCACATCGCTTATGGCCAGGTCGGTCGGAAGCTGGCTACATTCAGCGACCGGGTCGACCTTCTCATCGTCGGCTCGCGCGGACGCGGACCGCTACGCAGCCTGATCTTCGGCAGCACCTCCAACTACCTCGCGCGTCATGCCGGCTGCGCGCTGCTGATCATGCCGCGGGTCGCGGCGCTGTCAGCGGCCACAGGGCTGGTCGAGGCGCGACCCCGATGAGGCCAAGCTCGCCCAGTGCTCAAACGAGTTTGTGCTCGCGCGCGTAGCTGACGAGCTCCGCGCGCGTCGTCCGGCGCGTCTTCTGCTGGATGTGCGCGCGATGCGATTCGATCGTGCGCACGCTGAGGTAGAGCGCGGCGGCGATCTCGCTGTTGCTGTGACCACTCGCGATCATCTTCAGCACCTCGACCTCTCGCTCCGTCATGCCGTCGGGGGGGCCCGGCGGGGCCAGTGGCTGCGCGGCGATACGAGCGCCGAGCTCCGGGTTCAGGTACGTGCGTCCTACGGCGGCGAGGCGGATAGCGTGTACGAGCTCGGTGTCGGCTGCCTCTTTCAGCACGTAACCGAGCGCGCCCGCCCGCAGTGCCTCGCGGGCGAACTCCGGGTTGTCTTGCATCGTCAGCACAACGATCGCCGTGTCCGGTGCCGAGTCGCGAATCCGCGGGATCGCGGGCAGGCTCTGGTCACCCGGCATGTTGAGGTCGAGCACGAGCACATTCGGCCGGTAGCCGAGCACCCTGCGCAGCGTCGTCTGGACGTCGCCCGCCTCGGCCACGACCTCGATTCCATCCTCGGCGTCGAGCAGCATCCGCAGACCGGAGCGGACGACCTGGTGGTCGTCGGCGAGTACCACCGTGGTCACGCCCGGATCCCTCGGCTCACCGTCCATCGGCGGTTACGATAGCCGTCCCGAAGGCGACCTGGTAGGCAGCCTGGCTACAGCTCGAGCGTCCAGTGATGACCGACGTGGGCCGCGGCACGCGGAGTAAAGATCGGGTCGGGCGCGATCGACTCGGTCACGCCCTCGCCGGCAAGCGCAGCGAGCGTCGACACGACGCACGCCGCGAGCATTCGGGGGTTGTACCCACCCTCGAGAACAGCGCCGACCGGAGCGCCGAGCTCGTCCGCAAGGTCGCGCACCTGGCATGCCATCTGCGCGAAGTCCTCGGTCTCGAGCCGGCAGTTGCCGATCGGGTCGAACCGGTGCGCGTCGAAACCAGCCGAGATCAGCACGAGGCCCGGCGCGAACTCTCGCGCCGCGGGGAGGATGACGTATTCGAGTAGTGACAGCCATACCTCGCCGTCAGACCCGGCGTGAACGGGAAGGTTGATCGTGTACCCCGCGCCGTCGCCCGAGCCGCTGTCACTGAGCGCGCCGGTGCCGGGATAGGTGCCGCTCTGGTGAATGCTCGCGAACAGGACGTCGTCGCGGCGGCGGAAGATCTCGGCCGTGCCGTTGCCGTGGTGAACGTCCCAGTCGAGGATCAGTATCCGCTCGACGCCCAGCTCGGAGATCGCGAGCTCGGCCGCGATCGCGACGTTGTTGAGCAGACAGAACCCCATCGCGCTGTCGCGCTCGGCATGGTGGCCGGCTGGGCGCAGCCCGGCGAATGCGATCCCGCTCTCGCCGGCGACAAGAGCACGGACCATGTCGCAGGCGCCTCCCGCGGAGTGGAGCGCCGCTCGCCACGACGCTTCCCCGACGAACGTGTCGTCGTCGATCGCTCCGCCGCCGAGCACCGCAAGCTCGCGTAGGTGCTCGATGTGGCGCGGCGAGTGCACGCGGAGCAGTGCGTCGTCTTCAGCCGCGCCGGCGGTACGGACCTCGAAACCGAGCCAGTCACGCGCGCCCATCGCCCCATCGATCGCCTCGATCCGCTCCGGCGTATCGGGATGCGCGGCGAACTGCTCGCGCGGGTCGTACTCGAGCGAGGTCGGATGGCGGAAGTACAGGCCGGCGGGAGCCATGGCTGACCTCCGTGACGTTACGAGCGCGGACCGGAGCCCGCATCCGTGCGTCCCACTCGTCTGCGGTGCGGACTCCCACTGACGGCGAGGCCCTCCCGAGGCGCAGTTTCAGCAAGATCGGCCGTCCGGATCCGTTTATGCCCTGTCGGGATCTGGGAGATCCCGCCGATAAGGGGGGTAACATGACCATTCGGCTTTCTCTAGCGAGCCATTCCATCCCGACCGTGGGGCGGTACGGGTCGAGGGTCGCGAGCGTCACCACGCTGAAGCTCACGGACGGGCGCTCGCTCTGCGTGCGGCGTTGGCCAGGGACAGGGGATCCCCTCGTGCTGCTCCACGGCCTGCTCGACTCCTCGGAGGGGTGGAACCACCTTGCTGAGCTCCAGTGCGAGCGGATCGCATTCGATCTTCCGGGCTTTGGCCACTCTGACCCGCCCGTTCGGGGCTCGCTGGCCGGATACGCGCGCGACATCGCCGAGGGCCTGCAGATGCTCGGCGTCGAGCGTTTCAACCTGGTCGGTCACTCGCTTGGCGGCGGTGTCGGCGCCGCGCTGGCCGAGATGATGCCGGACCGTGTTGGCGCCCTGGTGCTGCTGGCCCCGGTGGGTTTCGGCCGGATCCCGATCGCAGAAGCGGTCTCGCTGCCAGGGGTGCGCAGCCTCGTGCAGACAGCGCTGCCGCTGGCGCTGTCGAGCCGCCTGGCGGTCACCGCGGCATACACGGCGATGGTCACCAACGGGCTGCTCCCCGAGCCTGAGGTCGTCGACCGGGTCACCGATCGCGGTGGCCGTCTCGTTGCCGGGGCCCGGGAGGGAACCCGCGCTGTTGCCGACGCCGGCCGATCACCGGAAGCCTTCCATCGCCGCCGCATCGCGTACGACGGGCCCGTGTATGCGATCTGGGGCAACGACGACCGCCTCGTACCGGCCTCCCACCGCAAGGGAGTGCGGGCGGCCCTGCCACAGGCACACGTGGACGTCTGGGGCGGCATGGGACACCACCCGATCCGCGAGCGCTTCGAGGAGCTGATCGCGACGATCGACCGCGCCATCGAGGCGGCCGCGCGACGCGCGCAGCGTCTGGCGCTCGCGCGCGCCGTGTGAAGCAACGCCCGCGCGCCGTGTGAAGCAACGCCCGCGCGCCGTGTGAAGCAACGCCCGCGCGCCTTGTGAAGCAACGCCCGCGAACGCCCGCGCGCGGGGGTTTCTACGGACGCTCGCCAGTGCTCGCGCTGATGTGCTCATGGAGGTCCCGCGGCTAGCGTGAGGGAGCGATGAGCTCCTGGACCAAACCCAGCCAAGCCCAGCTCGTTACCGGCCGGCCCACCCTTCGCGTGCTCGTCGCCGGTGGCGGCGTCGCCGGGCTCGAAGCCCTGCTGGCCCTCCGCAAGCTCGCAAGCGAGCGCGTGGAGCTGACGCTGCTCACCCCTGATGAGGACTTCGTCTACCGCCCACTCGAGGTTATCGCCCCTTTCGACGCCTCGGCTGTCGTCCGGATCCCTTGGTCGGAGATCGCCACCGATCTGGGTGTCAGGTGGATCCAGGACGCGCTCGCCTCCGTCGACACCGACACTCGCGTGGTCCGTACCGCGAGCGGCCGCTTGGCCTCCTACGAGGTGCTCATGGTCGCAGCGGGTGCGAGCCCGCACGTCGCAGTGCCCGGAGCGCTGACGATCGGCATGCCCGGCGCGAGCGAGGAGCTCACCGCGCTGCTCGGCCGGATGACCGCCGGCACCGAGGCGCGGATCGCGTTCGTGGCGCCGCTCGGTGTCGCGTGGACCCTCCCGATCTACGAACTGGCGCTGCTCACCGCGACGCACGCACGCAGCGCGGGCGCCGGCGCCAAGCTCGCCGTGATCACCGCAGAGTCCGAGCCGCTGGAAGTCCTCGGTCCGGGAGCAGGGCCGCTCGTCCGCAACTTGCTCGACGAGCACGAGATCAGGATCCACACCGGCAGCGTCGCCGACCGCTATGAGCATGGCTACTTGAGGCTCGGGCTCGAGGGTGCCGTCCTCGTCGCCGGTAGCGTGGTGGCGCTGCCTCGCCTCGAGGGGCCTCACATCCCAGGGCTCCGCTCGACCGGCGAGGGCTTCCTGCCGATCGACGGCGACGGGCGGGTGCAGGGTGTGGACGGCGTCTACGCGGCGGGAGATGTGACCAGCTTCCCGGTCAAGCAGGGCGGTCTCGCGACACAGGTGGCGGATGCCGCAGCCGCTCACATCGCCTTGCAGGCCGGCGTCAAGGTCGCACGCGAGGCGTTCGATCCCGTCCTTCGCGCGTTGATGCTCACGGGTGGCGCCTCCCGCTTCTTGCGCCGGGGCCTGGTTACCGAGCCGTATCGCACCGAGGTCGCCGATGAACCGCTCTGGTGGCCGCCGGCCAAGATCGCCGGCCGGCATCTCTCGCCGTACCTCGCCGAGCGCGCAGCGCGCGTCCACAATTCGAAGGACTGAGCCTGAACGGAGCCCGGGCGGGCGCCGGCTCAGGCGCCCTGGGGGCGGCCGTCCACCGCGAGCCGCCTGTTCTTGTATGCGTCGTCGTCGGTGACCTCCGCGCCGAACCAGGGCGGAGGTACGAATCGGTCCGCAGCGTCAGCGGAGGCGAACTCGACCTCAGCCGTGGCTAGTCCGTCGAGATCGCCCCTGTACACGTCGAGCTCGATCGTCAGCCCCCCGCCGGCGGGGATCTCGTAGCGCGTCTTCTCGAGGCACCGCCCGCCGCTGAGCTCCCACAGTCGCGCGAATCGCGGCGAGTCGATCTCGAGCTCCTCCTCGTCGCGCGAGCGACCGCGCCCGCGTTTGATCGTGAGGCTGGCCCGGTCGGCAGCTCTTCGGATCCTGACCTCGGTGCCGGTGGGATCGACCGCCACATAGGCCTGTTCGATCTGGGAGCACGGGAACAGCTCGAGATCCGGTGGCAGAGCGGGGATCAGGAACTTCCGCTCGATCTCGATGTGAGCCGTCATGTACACATACGTTAATGCGCGCGATGGTGTTCGAAGCGGTCGGCCGGCCGCTGCGCCTGGTCGAGCGGCCGGTTCCCGAACCCGAGCCAGGGCAGCTGTTGCTGCGCGTCCTCGCCTGCGGGATCTGCCGCACCGACCTGCATCTGCTCGACGGCGAGGTGACCATACGCAGTCCGCCGCGCGTGCTGGGGCACCAGATCATCGGCGAGGTGCAGCCGGGAGGACGCCGCGTCGGTGTGCCATGGCTCGGCTGGACCTGCGGCAAGTGCCGGTACTGCCTGGCCGGCCAGGAGAACCTGTGCGAGCGAGCCCGCTTCACCGGCTGCGACATCGACGGCGGCTTCGCGGATTACGCCGTTGCCGACGAGCGGTTCTGCTTCGAGATCCCGGATGGCTACCCCGACTCGCAGGCCGCACCGCTGTTGTGCGCCGGGTTGATCGGCTATCGGTCGCTGCGGATGTGCGGCGAAGCCCACCGTCTCGGCTTCTACGGCTTCGGCGCCGCCGCGCACATCCTCGTTCAGGTGGCACGCTCGCAGGGTCGCGAGGTGCTCGCGTTTACGCGCCCCGGCGACGAGGCGGCGCAGGCGTTCGCGCTCGAGCTGGGTGCGGTCTGGGCAGGCCCTTCCGACGAAGCCCCGCCGGAACCGCTCGATGCGGCCATCATCTTCGCGCCCGATGGAGCACTCGTGCCCGCGGCACTGCGAGCGGTTCGGCCTGGCGGAACCGTCGTCTGCGGCGGGATCCACATGAGCGACATCCCCAGCTTCCCCTACGACATCCTCTGGGGTGAGCGGACGGTCCGCTCGGTCGCGAACCTGACGCGCAAGGATGGAACCGAGTTTCTCACGCTCGCACCCCAAGTTCCCGTTCACACCTACGTCACCCAATATCCACTCGAAGACGCCAATCGCGCCCTCGACGACCTGCGCGCAGGGCGGTTCAGGGGCGCAGCCACCGTGGTCCCGGGCGCCTCGGGGTGACCTCAGCGCCCCACCGACGGCGTCGGTGCCCGCGGCATCGTCGCCATGATGCGGACACGCGCGTCCACGGCGCTGACACCGGTGGGCGACACGACGACAGGATTTAGCTCCAGCTCGGCGACCTCGGGATGGGCCTCGACCAGGGCGCTGATGCGCAGCAGCAGCAGCTCGAGCGCGGCGACGTCGACGCGCGGCGCCCCCCGGTAGCCGTCGAGTAGTGGAAAGCATCGCAGCGAGCGGACCGCGTCGTGGGCGTCGCGGTCGCTGACCGGAGTCAGGCGGACCGCGACATCCTTCATCAGCTCGGCCGTCACGCCGCCCGCCCCGCAGGCGAGCACGGGCCCGAACTGGGGATCGTGGACTACGCCCACGAGCAGTTCGACCCCACTCAGCATCCGCTGGACCAGGAACGTGCACTCGCCGTGGCCCGCGGCGGCGACGTCCGCGCGCATCTGCGTTGCGGCGCGTTCCACGCTCTCCGCGCCGCTCAGGCCAACCTTGACGCCGCCTACGTCGGTCTTGTGGACGAGCGTCGGCGCGATCGCCTTGAGCGCCACATCGCCGCCAATCCTGTCCGCAGCCCTTCCGGCCTCGCCCGGCGAGGTCGCGACCGCGGCTTCCGCGAGCTCGATCCCGTAGCACGAGCAGAGCGCGGCGACCCGCTCCGGGCCAAGCCATCCGCTTCCGTCGCTCAGGCAGGTCGCGATCAGCGCGGCCGCCTCCTCGCGCCGCACATCCGCCAGCACCGGCACCTCGCCGCGCGGGCGCTCGCGCCACGCCGCGTACTCGCATGCCCGGGCCAGCGCTCGCGCCGCATCCTCCGGAAGCCCGTAGGCGGGAATTCTCGGCGTGGCATCGGCGAGCTCCCTCGGCGGGTCCCCGGCGGTCAGGAACACCGCCGCGACCGGCACCGTGCGGGTCGACTCCTCGACGCCGGCGACGATTCCGACGGCGGCTTCGCCGGCCTGTGTCACGACCGGTGGCACGAACAACGCGATCACCGCGTCGATCGCAGGATCGGCGATCACGGTCGAGACCGTCTGCCGATAGTGCTCCCCCGTCGCCGACGCAATCATGTCCACCGGGTTGCCCAGGCCCGCCCCCGGCGGGAGGAACGCCGCCAGCCGGTCGCGGGTGGCGTGGCCCAGCTCGGGCACGCTCAGGCCTGCCGCCTCGAGCGCGTCGGCGCACAGGATCCCGGGGCCGCCGCCGTTGGTGATGACAGCGACCGACGGGCCGCCGGGCAGGGGCTGATTGGCGACCAGGGCGGTCACGTCGAGCAGCTCGCCGAGCGTCTCGGCGCGGATCACCCCGGCCTGGCGGAACAGCGCGTCGACCGTGACGTCGGAGGCCGCCAGCAACGCGCCCGTGTGCGAGCCGGCCGCCCGTCCACCCGCCCGGCTACGTCCGCTTTTGACCGCCAGGACCGGCTTTCGTGATGCCACACGACGCGCGACACGGGCGAACTTGCGCGGATTGCCGAACGACTCGAGGTAGAGGACGATGGCGCGGGTCTCGTCGTCCTGCTCCCAGTACTGCAGAAAGTCGTTGCCTGAGAGATCGGCCTTGTCGCCGACCGAGACCAGCGATGAGACGCCCAACCCGAGTTCGCGGGCGCGTTCGATCAGGGCGATCGCGACGCCGCCGCTCTGGGCCATCACGCCGACGTCGCCGGCGGGCGGGAAGGAGGGCGCAAAGGTGGCGTTCAGCGACACGTCGGGGGAGGTGTTGAGCACGCCGAGGCAGTTCGGACCGACGAGGCGCATGCCCGCGCTGCGGCACACCTCGAGCAGCTCGGTCTGGCGGTGGCGGCCCTCCTCACCAGCCTCGTTGAAGCCGGACGACACGACGACGAGGGCCCGCACCTGCTTCTCGGCGCAGTCGCGCGCGACGGCGGCGACGGCCGCCGCAGGTACCGCGATCACCGCGAGATCGACAGGGCCCTCGACGTCGAGCAGCGATGCGTGCACGTCTACCCCGTCTGCCGCGCCGCTGCGAGAGTTGACGAGGTGGACGGGGCCGTGGAAGCCCCCGGCGAGCAGGTTCGTCGCGAGCGCAGTCCCGATCGAGCCCGGCCGGCGCGAGGCGCCGATCAGGGCGACCGAGCGTGGTCTCAAAACGGATGCGGCGGCGGCCGCTGAAGCGACCCGGTCGCGCTGCTCGAAACGCCCCGATGCGGCCTCGGAGATCTCGGCGGGAAACTCGACCGACAGCTCACCGGGATGGCTTCGGATCTGGACCGGGAAGCCGCTCTCCGAGAAGACCCTGATCATTCTGTGGTTGGCAGGAAGGACGGTGGCCGTGAATATGGTCACTCCCGCGGCCGCCGCCGCCTCGGCGAGATGAGCCAGCAGGGTCGTTGCGAGTCCGTGCCCCTGAAGCTCGTCGGCCGTCGCAAACGCGATCTCCGCACGCTCGGGGCTCGTGCGTACGTAGCACGCGTGCCCGACGATCCGCTGGTCGGGCCTGGCGATCGCCACCACGCCGTAGGCGTCGTGGTAGTCGACGTCGGCGGCGCTCGCAGCCGCTGCGTGGAGGTTGACGCCGAGCGAGAAGAAGCGGAAGGCCCGAGAATCGGGTGACAGACGCGTGAGGAAGAGCTCCAGCGCCGGCGCGTCGTCGGGCCGCACTGGGCGCACACGCACGGTCGACCCGTCGCGCAGGGCCACGTCGACCGCGCGTTCCTCAGGGTAGACAGCGGTCGTCATCGGCAGACCTCGAGTCGCATCACTCGACGATTGTCGCCCAGCGGGCCGGGGTCGCGCAGCCGAGAGAACTGCGGCGAGGACTGCGGGTAATCCGCATACCTGCGTCCCGATGACGGCGCCTCGGCCCGTTCGGTGTCGCCTCGGCGGCGGCAGTCCGGGTTAGCTACTTCGAATCAGGTCGAGCCTGCGACCGTATTCGCCGCATCGACGATCTCGTCGAGCTCGGTCAGCAGTACGGGGTCGGCGAGGGCGTTCGCTTCACCCTCCACAAGCTCTCGGTAGAGCGCTCGAAGCGGTGGAAAATCCCTCGGCCCCGCGGCGCCCTTCGCAAGCATCTCGGAGATGATCGCGAGCGTCTGGTCGAGCGCCGCCGCAAGCGGCCTGAGCTTCACCAGAGGCCCGTGGTCCCAGCGCGTCACGAGCTCCAGCCTGATCACGTGCGTCGCCTGCACGAGCCGGCGAAGGCCGGTCATCGCGGCTCGTGCCCGCTCGACATCGATCCGCCGCGCTGCGGGCTCGGTCAGTGACCGCTCGACGGTCGCCTCGGCGTTCGTCCACGCGAGCCGCGCCCGGCGCGCGAGGCGCCGCAGCTCCTCCTCCTCGGCGGCACGGCCCTCGGCGACCGCACCAAGAACGGCTCCGATGTAGTTCCGCTGCGCCGTGACCAGGTCCGCCAGCGCTTGGCGTGCCGACATCCTCGACCACGTCGGCCAGAGCGCGTACGCAGTCAACGCAATCGCACCGCCGATAACCGTGTTGACGCCTCGGTCGGTCGCCGTCGCGAGCGTGCTGGGCGCCACCGCTTCCAGGAGAAAGACGATCATCGCGGTCAGGAAGACGATCCCCGCACCGAAGCTCGCGGGAAAGACGGAATACGCCGCCCACGCCAGCAGGCCGACGAGCGCGACCGTCGCCCATCCGCTCGGATGCACAGCCACCGCGACAAGACCTGCAAGGACCACGCCGACGCATGTCCCGGCCAACCGCTCGGCGCCGCGCGTGAATGTGGCGCCGAAGTCGGGCCTGAGCACGGTGGCCGCCGCGACCACGATCCAGTAGCTGCGCTGCAGCGGGATGTGTCGCGCGAGCAGCTCGGTCGCGACGACGACCACGACGAGGCGCACCGCGTGGCGTCCCGCCGGAGACTGCAGCGACGCGTTTGCGCGGATCTGGGCGAGGTCGGCCTCGACCCGGTCCCACAGGCTCCTCGAGCCGAGGCTCGGACGCACGGCGACCCGCCCACGGCGCTCGTGGACGGCGGCGGCGAATCCGGCGGCTGCACGGATCTGCCCGGCGAGCGCGCCCGCATGCTGCTCCAGCCGATTGGCGATCGGGTCGGCTTCGGCAGACTCGACCGCCTCGTCGGAGTCCAGGCTCCCGGAGGATCTGGCTCTGCCAAATCCTCCAATGGAGTCGGCGTCATCCGAGTCCACAGTCGCCCCGGACGTTTCCGCCGCCGACTCCACAACGGCCCCGATGGACCGCAGCGCATCAGCGGCGCGCTCACGGACGCGGTCCGTCTCGCGGTGCAGGGCCGTATCGGTGGTGCCCTGCTCGCGCGCGTACTGCGCGAGCAGGAGTGATAGCGCGGCGAACTCGAGGCGCATGCGCCGCCCCTCTTGCACGAGCGCCAGGAGCGTCATGGTTCCCGCGTCGCCGAGCAGCGTCGGCGAGGTCAGCTTTTGGTCGGCATCGTCGAGCGCGCCGGAGGCCGGGCTGGAGCGGGCGTCGGGATCGAGCGCGAGCGCGGCGAGACGGCGATATGCCTCCGCGACGGTCGAGCGTTGGACCCGCAGCGCGGGTGGGGCGCCGAACAGCGCGCAGAACAGGACCTGCGTCGCGCCCCCTGCGAGGACCAGCCCTGCGAGCTCCGCTGCCTGCGGGATCGGCTGGCTGAAGCGGCCGAAGACGACGAACGCAATGATCGCCTGGGTGCCGACCACGGCGCCGCGACGTCCGACGGCGACGATCAGCCCGGCCGCACATGCCCAGACCGCGAGCAGGAGGAGATGGATCCAAGCCACGCGGCCGCTCGCGGAGCCCGCGAACGTCGACAGCCCCATCGCAGCGGTGTCGGCGACCATCGTCGCCAGCGGTGGCATCCCGCCGCCGGTTCGCCACGCGATTCCGACCAGCATCGCGCCTGCGCCCATCGTGACCGCAGCGACAGTGTCACCTGCCAGCGTGCCGGCGGCGAGAACACCGACGACCGGGATCGCGGCGACCAGTCCCGATCGCCACGACACCGCCGAACGATCGAAGCGCGCGGCTCGGCGCAGCGCCAGGGCGACCGCCGAGGGCTCGTAATCGTCCATGGGGCCGGACAGCGCTGCCGCCGGCGGATGTCCGCTCCCGCCTGGCTAGCCGACCGGCTTCCAGGGTGCGAAGCCGTTCTTGGAACCCTCCAGGGCGGGTGCGAGCTCGGGATGGTGACGCAGTACGACGTCGCCGAACAGGTTGCCCTCGACCCATTCGATCCCCTCGGGCGTGTAGATCTCAGGCGAGTAATCGTTGGTGAAGAAGCGATCGGACTTCAGTCGTCGCGATGCCATCAGGATGAAGATCCGGAACGCGGTGTCGCTGAAACCGAAACCGGGCGGCGGCGTCTCGCCAAGCATGCCGACCTGCGTGTCGACCGCGTCGATGTCGCCGTCGTAGACGTCCTTGATCTGCTGCGCCCACTCCTGGTTGGCTGTGAGATCTTCGAACTTCGTGATCCGGCGCTTCCGCAGCTTCTCGCGGAAGTCGTTGTACCGGGGTACCCCGCGTTCGCGGTCGCGCAGGATGTCGATCGTGCCGATGTCGACGTGGTCGCCGTTGATCCGGACCAGGTCGCGTAACGCGTTCGGGTGGTTGTGGAGCGTGATCGCCCCCGGATGCGCGATCCCTAGCGAGTACATCCAGTCGGTCATCGAGTGCTCGTCGATCGCTTTGCGGGTGCCGTGACCCTGGATCGGCGTGAGGTCGGTCTCGGCCAGCACCTCGCCCGTCCGGTGCCAGCGGATCTCGAAGTCGTCGGGGATCAGCGGATGCATCCGGTAGACGGACACAAACTCGCTGGTGATCGAGTACGGAGCGGTGTGGTGGTCGAGCGGTGACCCAACGATGCCGCTGATCAGCTCGCCAGACCCAATGTGGCCGAACGTGCGCTTGACCCACTTCGGCAGTACGCCGTACCAGTTCGCGTTCATGCCGATGTGGAGCGCCGGATGGTCGAGGATGCCCGGCGTCCACTCGACCGTGTGGATCTTCGCGATCAGTGCGGCGTTGACCAGCCGCGCCTTCAGGAATAGCTGTTCGTCGTCCCAGCTTGGATGGTGGCCCTTGAGCATGTCGCAGATCGCGTTGTGCTCGCTCGCGAACAGGTTGTGCATGATCGACAGGCCGACCCAGTAGTTGTCGCTGAAGCCGGTCAGGTCGACGCCCTGCAGCGCCGGGTTGGTCTCCTCGGGCAGCCGGCCGTCCTCCATCTTCAGCTTGCCGTCCTCGCCTGAGCGCAGCTCGCGGTTGCGCTCCTCGGTCGAGCCGTAAAGCTGTGAGCCGTCCCACCACGGGGTGACCTTGTTGACGTAGGTGGGCGGCAGCTCACCTCCGGAGTTCGTCGAATCGGGGTTCGTGCGCCGAACCTCCATCACGCCGTCCGACCACTCGTCGCCGGGTTCGAGGGGCACCTCGATGAACTCGGTCTCCGAGTTGTCGCCGTGGCTGAACCAGTCGTGATTCTGGAACTGGAGCCAGCACGCCGCGAGCACGTTGAGCGAAGTCGCGGGCTTGAACGTGTCGCGGTTCAGCAGCTGGTTGCTGACCTCGCGCGGGCTCGGATTGAGCATCGTCTGCTCGTGCGGCTGGGTCGCCTCGGGCGGCATATTGCGTCCGAACCGCATCCCGGTTTGGCCCATCCGGGGGTTCGCGGGGTCAGTCTGCGAGCCGTCGTAGGTGCGGTAGGGCGGCGGCTCGGCGGTGACCGCCGCGGTCGCGCCGTTCACCGGCGTCTCGGTGCCGGCGACCGCTTCGGTCGCGGCTACACCGTCTGTCCCGGCGACCCCCTCTGTCGCGGCTACACCGTCTGTCCCGGCGACCCCCTCTGTCGCGGCTACACCGTCTGTCCCGGCGACCCCCTCTGTCGCGGCTACACCCTCCGTCTCGGCGGTTTCGGTGTCATACAAGTTGAACCGGCGCAGGTCCTCGCGGAAGTGGGCGAGTTGCAGCAGCTGCGCCGGAAGTGGGAGCTCCCACCAATCCTTGCCGCGATCGACGACGTCGAGTGCGCCGCGCACGACGCGCTGCGCCGCGCCCGCGGCGGCGCCGGCAGCGGCTCCAGTCACCTTGGTCACAGGATTGTCTGGCATCTCGTGGTCCTCTCCTCGAAGGTGGCGGTGCTACGCTACCGCGGTCCGTAGGGCGAAGTAGCCCCAGTTGTCGTACCGGTCGCCGCGGCGGTAAAGGATGCGGCCGAGGTGTGCTCCGGGGACGATCTCCACCAGCTCGTCACGGATGCTGCGGATGATCAGACCAGGGTTCTTGTCCACGGGGGCGTAGTCGATCACGAACACGTCGATCGCCGGGTCGATCCCGCCGCGCTCGATCCGCGTCTCGAAGTCGAACGCGAGCCTGCCGCCGGGCGCGGACCGCGAGGAATACAGCGGCCAGAGCAGACGGCCGACGAACGCGAAGCTGCCAACCATCCTGTTGTCGCCGTGCTGGGTCTCCGCGTCGAACCGCTTGCCCTGCCAAGGCATCCACACGCGCGTGAGGGCACGGGCCAGCGCGTCGAC
>Ga0302324_100005364_pt1 | contig 27939 bp, 22 predicted proteins | sample Palsa_T0_1_FD_201949 | JGI IMG/M metagenome (GOLD analysis project Ga0302324, IMG submission 201949) | Peat permafrost microbial communities from Stordalen Mire near Abisko, Sweden - Palsa_T0_1 | ecosystem: Environmental > Terrestrial > Soil > Palsa > Peat permafrost | place: Sweden: Abisko...
ATCACGCTGACTGTGGTCGTAGACCCATCCTTGCGAGCGCTGACCACCACACCTTCCATCGCGCCTTCTTCTTGCGATCTGACTGTTCCGCCCAACGCTTCGGGGAGATGATTTTGAGCAAGCGTCACCCGTGCGCCTGGGGAAAATAGGGTAAGCAGGCAAATCAATCCAGGTATAAGCGCGACTCGAATCTGCATGCGGCGCTAGTCAGCCCCCTGTTCGGCCTGCCCGACTACTCCTGAACGAACCACACCAACCCATTCCCGTGGCGGACTCATATCACTTCGCGAACATCGTTGTCAATAAAGTAAAAATGATTTTTAGGTACAAGGTCGATGGATTGCAGGGATTTCCCGCTGGTGGAAGAGCAATTATGCAAAGATGGCGGCTTCTGCGGTAGGCAATGATTCGATAAAATAGGGGGGAGGGGCGGCCCGAATGGCTCACAAAATCCTGGTGATCGACGTCGGCGGAACGCACATCAAGATCCTGGCGAGCGGCCAGCGAACCCCGCGCAAGGTCGATTCCGGCCCGAAGATGACGGCGAAGAAAATGGCGGCGTGGGTGAAAGCGGCCGCCAAGGACTGGCCGCACGACGTCGCCTCCATCGGCTACCCCGGCCCCGTCGTGCATGGCAGGCCATTGCGTGAACCTTACAATCTGGGGCCAGGCTGGGTCTGTTTTAACTATTCCAAGGCGCTGGGCTGCCCCGTAAAAGTCACCAATGACGCCGCCATGCAGGCGCTGGGCGACTACGAAGGCGGCCGGATGCTTTTTCTAGGCCTCGGCACCGGCCTCGGCTCCGCGATGATCGTTGACGGCGTAGTCGAGCCCATGGAACTTGCCCATCTTCCTTACAAGCACGGCAAAACCTACGAGGATTACGCGGGCCTGCGCGGCCTGAAACGCCTGGGCAAGAAGAAGTGGAGGCGCCACGTCGCCGACATCGTGCAGGAACTCTCCGCAGCAACGAACCCTGACTATGTGGTCCTCGGAGGAGGAAACGCCAAGAAACTCAAGAAGCTCCCTCCGAAAACCCGCCTGGCCGCCAATAGCAATGCCTTCCGGGGCGGCTACCGACTCTGGTCAAAATAGGACGAATTGCCCATATGATTCCTAATTCTTCGAGGAAATCGGAGAGAACTTCTTGCGCGCGACTTCGAACAGCCTCGGATCGGTGCACACTTCGTAATAAGCTTTGTTACCCGCCTGGCCGATTTTTGCCCCCGGTAGCAACTGCCGGATAAAACCTTTGCGGACGATAATCGGCTCGAGCGACCCGCCCAGCGGAACCTCACCGAAATAAAGCTGCACGCGCTCCTTGCCCCAGGGCATGGGAAAATTTCCCGCCATCGGAGCCAGCGCGATTTCGCTGCCGAGCTTCTCGAATCCTTCTTCATTCAGCTCGATGCCGTTGAGGTTGTAACGAATCAGAGGAATCTCGCCCTCGTCGCCCGCCGCTTCGTCCATCAAGGCCTGCAACTGAAACAGATTGAACGGCGATTCATTCGCCTGAAACATCCGCTTGGCCATGTTGGAGCAACCGGAAAGCCGGTCGGACAGGTTCAGCGCGCGGGAAATCATGATCTTCGAATCGCCGTCCATCCACAGCGCCGGCGCGGAATCCTGAAAGGCCACTCCGATTCCGAGCTCCAGCGGAGGCAAGCCGGTCGTCTTAGCGCGCACGTTGTAATGGTTCGTAACGGCCAGAATTTCACGGGCCAGCACGCACGCCCGGGCAACCGCCCGCCGCGTCGATCTGGTCGATTCGTGCTCGTAGATCGCGAGAATGATCGCGTCGCCTTCGATGAACACCTTGGCGGCCCCGTAACTTTCGAGCATCCGCTTCACGGGTTCGTGCAGATGCATGCTGAAGTGCGACGCCGGATTCATGCCCCGGTCCAGGAGGTCCTTGGTGAGCTCGGTCGATCCCCGCACGTCGGCTTTGATCACCACGTGGTTGATCACCAGGTCCTGTTCGGGGCGGCCCTCTTCCGGATGCAGGAATTCGTAGAGGCTTTTGTTCGCCTGCGAGAGCTCCCGCGAATGTTCCGACCGCACCAGGTTGATGCGGTCCATCCAGCCGACCACCTGGTGGTAGTTGCGCCGGTCGCGCCGCAGCCGCATCAGGTCTTCCGCAAACTGCAGGCCCACGGGGAGAGTTTCTTCGTGCGTGCGCCGGCGGATGGCGCGCGAAACGTCGTCCAGCCTCTTCATGGAAATTTTTCGCGCCGGAAATTGCTCGAGAATCTGCTCCACGCGCTTCGCTTCGTCACGATTCACCAGAGCCTTCTTGAGTTGCTGCAGGTGGATCGGCGGGCAATATTCGCCGTGGATCTTGCGGATTTCATAGCCCGCCAGCATGTGATAGACGAGATCGCGCTCTTCCAGCCGGTGGACCCATTCCTCCAGCAACCCTTGCCGTGTTTCCGGCGAGGCCTCGTTTTCACCGAACGAAGCGGACGCATCAAACAACCGCCGCGCGTTGGCGGGATGGTTCAGATAATCGCCCAGCCGGTTCTTGTGCTCGTCGGCGAGAAACTCCAACCGCTGCCTGGCAGCGTCGACCTCCGGAGCCAGTTCCGCGAGCTTCTTCTCCTGCGCAACAGTCTTTTGCCGGAGTTCGTCGAGATCGCCCTGCCCTTCCGGCGAGCCGCTGCCCCGCAGCCGGAAAATTTGCGTGAACCGGTCGTCCGCTTCTCCGATGCGCGCCGCCACCTCATCATGCTCCCGCTCGATCCTCGCGAGTTCCGACCGCAGCAGGCGAGCCTGTTCGAGAAGGCGTTCGTAGCCTTTGCGCGCCTTGCTCAGCTCCTCGGAGTTGTCTTCGTCCGAAACGATGTCGCGCACGAAATCGAGCAATACCGCCTCGAAAACGGCGAACCGGTCTGGATCGTTCATGAAGTTGCCGAGAAGAACGTAGTGCTCGAGAAACAGGTATTCGTCGTTCCCGCCCTCCACGAAAAGGAAGCGGTTCTGGAGCAACTCGTAGGTTTCGCGAAAGTCTTCGCCGAAGATCGCCCGGCGCGATTTCCAGAGAGTGCCTTCCTCCACTTCCCGCCACACATGCCCGATCGTTTCCCCGACTTTGCGGAAAATGTTCTTCCGGTCCGCCTGAATATCGGAAATCTTCGACCGCATCACGTGAGCCTGCTCGCTGTGCTCGAACAGCTCGCCGCGCGACCGGATCCAGTCTTTGCACTCCACCAGAGTGCTCGAAAACTGGTTCCCCAGCTCCATGTTGATGAATTTCAGCAGCGCCAGCCGGTGCAGCACGTCCGGCTCGATTGAGCCCAGGGCCTTGGCCTGGGTCGTTGACGCCTCCAGTACCTCGGTGAGCAGCTTGCGGAAGGTCGCGTGCTCGGGCGGCGTGGTTTTCTTGAGATTCTTGCCGTAGACCAGCGTCACGTTCACCGTCTGCCGGATGAGGTCCAGCAGATACTGGCGCGTAAATTCCACAAATAGAGGGCTCAGGAAAACGTCATAATGGATGTTGTCGATGCCCAGCGTGAGGCTGCTCAGACGAATGTCGGCGGAGTACGCCTCAAGCTTCATCCGTGCCGGATGGGCGAGAGCAGGCATAATTCGGGTGTCGGACATCAATCTCTGCTGTTAGATTATCCCCACCGAGGCGAGCCACTATGGCGAGACCCATCGAAGGGGGCGTAAACGTTAACGCCGCGCTACCGCCCGAAGATCCTGACGATCTCCCAGACGCCGCGCCGGAAGACGCCTCCGAGGAAACTCCTCAGGCCATTTCTGGCGCCGGCGACCTTGGACCATGCCTGTATCTGGGACCTTCCGGTCAGCGCTGCAGTCGCCGCGCTGTCGAAGGCGGCTTCTGCGCGCGCCATCAGCCGGGTGCAGGCCAGTTCCAGGGCTTGTCGATTCCGCAGGTCTCCCGGCGCGGCGTCGCGGTGATCGGGCTTCTCGCCGTGCTCTGGCCGGTGCTCGCCGACATCGTCCGGGAATTGATCCGCCTTCTGCGTTGATTCCGATTTTTGCCGCGCAAAGCCTGTCGCGAAAATCAATTTTCCGGATAGAATGGCAAGCCATGTCAAAAATAATGGAAGGTAAAACAGCAATCGTTCTCGGCGTCTGGAACAAGTGGAGCATCGCGTATGCGATCTCTCAAGCGTACGTTCGCGAAGGCGCGAAGCTCGTCCTCACCTATCAGAATGAACGCGCCAAGCCAGCCGTTGAGGAACTCGGGCGCGAACTCGGCGCCGTGGATTTCTTTCCCTGCGATGTGCAGACACCCGGTGATATCGACAAACTGGCTGAGTCCCTAAGCGCGGCCGGGCACAAACTCGACGTGGTGGTTCACAGCATCGCCTCCGCAAACCACGAAGACCTCAACCGGCCGTTTCTCGATACCTCGCGCGACGGCTTCACCTTCGCCCTCGGAGTAAGCGCTTACTCGCTGGTCGCCCTGTCGAAAGCGCTCTCACCGCTAATGACATCGGGCGGCTCGATTATGACGCTCACCTATCTCGGCTCCACGCGCGTGGTCACCAATTACAATGTGATGGGAGTGGCAAAAGCGGCGCTCGAAGCCGAAGTGCGTTACCTGGCAGGTGAGCTGGGGCAAAAAAATATTCGCGTAAACGCCATCTCGGCGGGCCCGATCAAAACCATTTCCGCCCGCGGCATCAAGGATTTCTCAAAGGTTCTCGACTTCGTCGCTCAGCATGCGCCCCTGCGCCGCAACACCGACCCGGCCGAAGTAGCCGACACGGCCGTTTTCCTAGGAAGCGACCTGGGCCGGGGCGTCACCGGAAATATCATTTTTGTCGATGCGGGATTTCAGATCGTAGGGCTGTAGCTTTTCAGGAATTCTCGCGGCTCGCCGGAATCTCAAAAGCATCGTCGATGGAAATGCGCCGCGTGTCTTCCGCCACATGTTCCAGGTGGATGCGTACCACCGGCCAGTCCATGCGCAGCGCGAATTTTTCCGACCACTCCACAATCACAATCGCCCGCTCGCTGAACACATCTTCCAGCCCCAGCGTCTCGAAATCGTGGAAGCTCACCACGCGGTAAAGGTCCACGTGGTAGACGCGCGTGCCATTCTCGTATTTGTGCACCAGGGTAAAAGTAGGGCTGGTAACGTCCTCTTCGCGCGCCGCACCCAGCCCGCTGACGATTCCCTTCGTCAGCGTAGTCTTCCCCGCCCCAAGGTCGCCCGAAAGCAGAATCAGCGCCGGCGCCTTCAGCGCGGCACCAATTTCCCGGCCCCGCTCGATGGTCTGCTCCGACGAGTGCGTGACCATTTCCCGCTTAGCCACGGCCCATCTCGCTGTAAAAGTGTCTGTGCGCCCGTGAAATAAAGCGAATCAGGTCGCTCGCCATCAGCGGAGCTTCCCCGGAATCGGCATACGCCAGGTCGCCGGCGAGTCCGTGCAGGTACACTCCGAAGCTCAGCACCTTGCTCCACTCCACATCCGCGTATTGCGCGGTGAGTCCCGCGAGCATGCCGGTAAGCACGTCGCCCGTGCCGCCAGTGCCCATTCCGGGATTCCCGGTAGAATTCACCCGAAGCGAACCCGCGGGAGTCGCCGTGATCGTCTGGTGCCCCTTGAGGATCACCACGCAGTTCCAATCGGCCGCAGTCTTCCGCGCGATTTCCATCCGCCGCGACTGCACGTCGCCGCTGCTACTGCCGAGCAGCCGCGCCATTTCGCCCGGGTGCGGCGTGATCGCGAGCCTAGACCGCGGATCGTTCAGCTCCGCCGCGCGCCCGGCATAGGCGTTGAGTCCATCCGCGTCCAGAACGATCGGAACGGCCCTCTTGCCTACAACAGCCCGCACGAATTCCTGGGTTTCCGTGTGCGTCGAAAGGCCCGGCCCGATCGCCAGCGCCCGCTTGCCCTTCACCACGGATTCAAAATAACCGTGATCGAGACTACGCATCGAAATGGTTCCCGCTTCCGTTGCGGCCAGAGGCTCGGTCATCACTTCGGGCGTGTGTACGGCCACCATCGGCAGCGCGGGTTCGGGCGTAGCCACAGTCACCAACCCCGCGCCCACTCGCAGCGCCGACCACGAAGCCATCACCGCCGCCCCGCTTTTCCCCACCGACCCGGCCACCACCAGTGCGTGGCCGTAATCGCCTTTGTTCCCCTGCGGCTTACGCGGAATTGCGAACTCCGAAAATTCCCGCGGCTCGCTCCACCGCACGTCGCCCTTGCCGATTTCCTCCACCAATTCCCAGGGCGAGCCGATGTCGCGCACCAGGATCTGCCCGCAGCACTCGTTCGCCTTGCCGCTGAGCATTCCAATCTTCGGCGCGGTGAATGTGACGGTATAGTCCGCCTCCACCGCGACGCCCGGAAGCTCGCCCGAATCCGCCGTCGCGCCCGATGGAATATCCACGGCCACCACAGCCTGCGCGCTCCGCCGCCGGTTCACGCCCTCGATGGCCTCCCGCAGAATGCCTTCCACGGCTCCGCGCGTCCCGGTTCCCAGCAGTGCATCCACGATCACGTCTGCGGAAGCAATCGCCGCCTTTGCCGCGGCAGAACCGGTCGCGTCCACGGCGCTGCGCAATTCTGCTCCGCCTTCCTGCCAGCGCTTGCGATTCACCGCCGCGTCGCCGCGCATCTCGTCCGCAGTTGCGAACGAATACACCGCTGGATTCGCGCCGCTCTCGCGCAATGTGCGCGCGATCACAAAGCCATCCCCGCCATTGTTCCCTTTTCCGCACAGCACAACGACGCGCCGTTGCGCCAGGTTCGGAAATTTGTGGCGAATGAATTCGGCCGCGCTCGTTCCCGCGTTTTCCATGAGCGTCAGCCCCGGCACGCCGTAGCGCTCGGTCGTCAGCCGGTCGACTTCCCTCATCTCCGCCGCTGTAAGTGCTTTCATAAATGGATCGGTCGTAAATGGACTTGCGCGCAAGGTGTGAAACGCGCGATTCAAAGCTGTTTCCGCGTTCAGTATAGAAGAAAAGCAGGCCGCAGCTCTAGCTTTGGAGGAAATTCAGAAATGTAAGGGGCCGCGATTGAAGTTTCGCCAGGAGTTCCGGGAATCTTTCCGGAGCAGCTTGTGCGCGGTTACAGCTTCACGCTTTCAGATTGGAGGCTTTGTCCTGATAGACAGGAGTGCGTGCCAGAGCCTCAGGCGCCTTGGGAATTTGCAGGTCAGAGTCCGCCTCTCCGTCAGGAGCCGCATTGTCGCTTTCCCGCAGCTTCGCGGATGAAGCAGCCACCGCTCCCAGTTTCGCGCGCAGGCATCCGACCAGTTCCGGCGCCAGCCACGAAATGTTCATCCCCTCGGACACGATGAATTTGCAGCTCAGGATCGGCCGCGAACGGTCGTCGTCGGAAAGCTGGCAGCTCACCTTGCAATACTGGCATTCCTGGTTCCAGCAGAACCGCCCGTAAGGAATCGTTCCGGGGCTGATGAACTGGAAGGCCCGCAACAGCGAATTTCTCTCCGGCACAAGGAAGGTCTTGCCGAGAATCGTGATCTCGACGAGCTTCTCGTAAGGGCGAAACACATCTTCCATTAATGGCGATTCGCTGTCTGACATTAGGTCGATTCCCCCGCGCACGAAACTTAAATCACCCGGGCGCGGAGAGCAACGAGAACGAATCCGCAACGTGCTCAATGCTCCAATGGCGCGAAGAACTGCGTCGGGACGCAAAGGAAGTAGAGGAGACAGAGGAGGTAAAGGAGCCGACAGTGCATGGTCGGCGACGCGTGGGGCGGGATTTCTCTTTTCCTCTACTTCCTTTCCCTCCTCTACCTCCCGCCGTTAGCTTCCTCTATTTCCCCGCGCCCGCCGGAAGCAAGATGGCGACGGTAAACACTCCCAGCGCAACCCCTGGCGGCGTTCCCAGCATTCCAAACACAGCCGCCGCCAGCCCCAGGCTCCTCGACGATCCCGCGCCCTGCATCAGCGCCACACCGGCCAGGAACGAGAGCACCGCCGAAATCAGCGCCATCACCACCGTCGCACCGAGAAACAAGTGAAACGCGCTCATCCACGCAAACGGATCGGCCACGTGGCTCACGATCGCGCCCCACATCACCGTAAGCGTCCGGTTGTAGACGATGATCCACGCCGCCGCCGCAATCATAATCACCCCGTAAACCACCCAAAGCATTCCCAACATCCCGTATCGATTGCCGTGAGTTTCCATTCGCACCACCTCGAGCAGCCGCAGATTATCTTAGAAGCAGCCGCCTGTATCCATCATAGCGCCGTTGGGACGGTGAGGGAGTCTGCGAAGCAGGATGCAAAACGAAACAGAGGAAGCAAAGGAGCGAAAGATCAAAGGAAGTAAAAGAGCAAACCCAGGAGCTTGTCTCCTCTACCTCCTTTGCCTCCTCAACTTTCTCTGCTTCCGTTTCTAAGTACTAACCGTTCGCTTCGGCTTGGTGATCTCGTCGATCAAGAACAGATCGGTGAGCAGCGCGCGGAGGTGTATCGATGCATTCAGGTTATCGATTAGCTGCGAGCTGATGGTGGGCTGGGACAGAACCAACTCCATCGCGGCCAGCGCGTCCTGCGCGTCGCGATCCAGAACGGCAATGAATTTGTGGTATTTTTCAGCGGGCTGCAGGCCGTCCTGCTTCACAAGCGCGGTGAACGTCTCGGCGAGCCCGGCAACGGCAGCTACCGCGCGGGTCAGGTATCCTCGAAGCTGATCGCTCGACTGGCTGCCTTCGTCCCCGCCAATTCCCTGCGCGGCGTAAGCCAGCATGAACTCGTAACACTCTTCGACGGCGTCGCAACTCTTCTCGAGTTTTTCCCGCATCGCCTCAGATCACCGCTTCCGGTGACTTGGCGGGCGCAGGCTGCGAACCCTCTCCTTCGGCATGCCAACGCTCGGGATCGTAATGCTCCACGTACTTATTGCGCGTGATCCACCCGAAGATCATCGACTTGGTGAGGAACAGCTTCTCCGGCCGGACTGCGAAGTAAATGTGCATCATCACCAGCGCGATGAACCCCACGCCGGCCAGGCCGTGCAGCACGTACACCAGGCCCCAGGTCTCATCGCCCAAAATGTAGGGGTTCCGCGTGAAAAATGGCGTGCGGATGCGAAAGAGCATGAATATCCCGGTGCAGATCACCGAGAGCCCCGCGCAAAGCACCGCCAGGTGAAACATCTTGTTCTCCAGCGGGTACTTCCCGAACCGCCGCGGCGGAGAAAACGGCTTTCCCATCGCCCGGTTCAAGCGGCTCTGCGCATCCTCGATATCCTGCTTGTCCGGCCAGATCGACCAGAAATCCAGCACGAACGACGCGTGAATCACGTGGTAGAGCACGGAGACAATCAGCACGATCCCTGCGATCCAGTGAATCTTCACCCAAGCGAATCGCACACCGATCTTGGGGAGAAACGCCGAGAAGAGCAGCACCAGCATCGCGCCCGCCATCACCCAATGGAAGGCCCTGGCTCCAAAGGAATGCCTCGCGATATGCGCCGGAAGCCGCGCGGCTTCGGCGGCAAGCCTGGGATCGCTTTCCACCGTCGCTTCTTCATTCTTGGCCCAGTAGCCGACATAAATCGCATGGACGATCAGGAACAAACCCGCCGCGATCGCCGCCACCCACAGAAGGTCCCAGGAAATGTGAATCGGGACGCGCTCGCCCCACGCACTCTGTGCCCACTGTATGAAGTTCAAGCGGCCGCCTCCTTCACTTCCCCGCCGCGAATCGCGCGTTTCACGAGGTTTCGCAGCAACAGCACTTTGTAAGCGTTGTAGCGCAACGGCACCGCACCCTCCACGGCCATCTGTCCGGCCATGTCCGCCGTTTCTTCGTTGGCCATCTGGCCCGTCACCGCCTCTTCCACCTTCGCGAGGCGCCACGGATGAGCAGCGACGCCGTTGAGGACGATGCGGATGCGCTCGATCTTGCCCCCGTTCACCACTCTCGCCGACGCGATGTTGACGAGCGGGAAATCCCACACGGGCCGGTCGCGCACCTTCTCAAAATAAAACTCCGTATTGGCCCACGTGGACGGAATGCGGATCGCGGTCAGCAACTCGCCCGGCTCCAGAGTAGTCATTCGGGTGATATCGAATGCGGGTCCGATAAAATAGTTCTCCGCATCCACCACGCGCTCGCCCTTTGAACTCTTGATCACCATCTTCGCTTCCAGCGCCACCATGGCCGGCGCCGAATCGGACGGGCTTACCGCCACGCAGCGGTCCGCGCCCAGGATGGCATGCTCGCGGTTGATGGCCGTCGGCGTATCCGCGTAACACATGTTTCCGCCCGCGCGGTAGCAGGGAAAACCCGCGCGGTAATACCAGCAGCGCGCATCCTGCGAAACATTGCCGCCGATCGTCCCCTGGTTGCGAATCTGCGGCGATGCCGCCGCCTCCGCCGCTTCACTCAGGATCGAGAACTTTGCCTTCACGGTTGGATCGTTGACGACATCGGTCAGCGTGGTCATGGCTCCGATTTCGAGGCCGCCATCCATTTCCCGGACGCCCGCCAAATCTTTGATCTGGCTCAGGTCCACCAGCACCTTGGGGCGCTTGATGCGATCCTTCAGCCAGTCAAAGCTGTCCAGACCACCCGCCAGCACCCACGCATCCGAGCCGTGCTCCCGGAGAAGCGCTACCGCATCGTCCACGGACGCGGGCTGAAACAGCTCGAAGGCCGGCATCACATCGCGAATAACAGCCATATTCGATTCTCCTGATTTCTGCTTTTATCGATTCGCCCGATAAACTTCTTCAGTCTTGTTAAATATGAGCCGTAAGAGTCTCGGTCACCGGTTTGCCCGCTTCAAGCGACGTCAGAATAATGTCCGCCGTCACCGGAGCTCGCCGGAAGACCTCGTCTCCCACCGCGTTCGAGATAGCGTTGAGAATCGCGCAGCATCCGCCGCCGACTGGTGGCTCGCCAATGCCGCGCGCACCCACGGGAGTCTCCGGATCGGGAATGTCCAATGCCGCCCACTCCATATTCGCCGGCACATCCAGAATCGTGGGCGGCTTGTTCTCATAGAAGCGCTTCGCGAGAAACACGCCCAGGTGCTGGTCGTAAACCCACTTCTGCCCGATCGCATGACCGATCCCCAGCATCGACCGGCCCAGAATCTGGCCGCCCAGCGCCGCGGGGTGAATTACCGTGCCAACGTCGGCCACGGCGAGGAAGTCGAGAATCTTGTAGCTGCCGGTTTCAACGTCCACCTCCACCTCGGCAAATGATGCCACGAACGAAAACGGCGCCCCATCGCCGCCGTAGTTATCCCGGCCGACGCCCATGAGCCCCTGCCCTGCCAGAGCCTTTGCCGAAGCCACGGTCATCTTGTTGATGTCTTTCGGCAGTTCGTGGCCGTCGTAGGTCCCGCCGAGCGCGATGGCTCGCTGCGCGGCCTGCGCCAGAGTCATTCCAGCGCCGCCGCCCTTGCGGTACACGCGCTCGTGCCCCACTTCATAATCCTCGGGACGCCCGCCGTGTTCCTTCGCGGCAATTTCCTGCAGTTTTCTCTTGCCGTCCGTGGCGGCCGCATGAGCCGCGCGCGTCATGGCATGAGTCGTCTGGCTGCCGCCCGAAGCGCAGGACCACGGGAGATTATTCGAGGTATTGCCCCAGGCCAGCTCCACCTTCTCCCAGGGAACTCCCATCATTTCCGCGGCCACGCGGTTGGCATCGCTGAACGTGCCGGTTCCCAGGTTCCCGACGCCGGACTGGATGTACATCTTCCCGTCCGGTTTGATGATGAACAGACCGTCATACCCTCTCGACCCGCCGACGAACGTGCTGCTGGATACTCCCACGCCCCGCACCTTCGTGCCGTTGCGCTTGCCCGCCGAGGCCTTGCGCTCGTCCCAGCTGAACATTTGCGCGCCGTTATCGAACGCAGTCTTGAGGAAACAGCTAGTGGTGTAGCCCCGCTTTCCATTTACAGGAGGTCCCCACAGCGCCTTGCCCTCGGGCGCGTTGATCCTCCGCATGGCCACCTGGTCCACGTTCAACTGCCGCGCGGCCTTCGCGAGGAGCGGCTCCATCAGCGTGATGCCCTGCATGCCGCCCGGCGAACTCTGCGCCGAGCGCGGAACCGTGTTGGTGAGCACGGAAATCCCACGCCACTTCATCGCCGGCGGCTGATAGAGCAGCGAAATAATCCGCCCCGCCATGTTGAAATCGCCCGCCTGCTGATAAGGGCCGTTGTCGCCCACGGCGTACATGTCAACCGCGGTGAGCCGGCCATCTTTGTCGAAGCCGGCCTTGATGCGCCCGTTGATGCTGGGGCGCCCGCGCCCGATGTAATGCTCTTCCTCGCGGGAAATGCGCATCATCACCGGCGCGCCGCACTTCTTTGCCAGCACGGCGGGAATAATCAAATGTACGGAACCCGTGATCTTGCTGCCGAATCCGCCGCCGGTGTATTCGCTGATCACCACGACGTCTTCCGCTTTCATGTTCATCCAGCGGGCGACAGCGGGAACGGTCTGCACCGTGCTTTGAGTACCCACGTGCATGAAGAGCTTCTTGCCCTGCCAGTAAGCCATGGCCGAGCGCGTCTCCAGACACTGGTGGCTGGTGTTCGGAGTGGAAAAAGTCTCGTCGAGAATAAGCGCCGCGTTCTTGAAGCCGCCCTCGACGTCGCCGTACGTCCAGTCGTCGGTCGACTTGCCCATCGGCATCTTGCCTTCCGCGTAATCCTTGAAATCCTCGTCGGTCCACTTGATCTCGGTCACGTCGAGCGGAGGCGGAGGAGCAGGTTTCGCGCCGGGCGCCGGAGGCGGAACGGGCTTGCGCGCCCACGTATTACCCTCGACGCGCGCGTTCGGGCTGCCCGGCCGCAGGCTCACAAACGGGTCCACCACGTAAGGAAGGGGTTCGTAATTGACCTTGATCTTTTCGATCGCGTCCGCCGCAGTCAGTTCATCGACGGCTGCGAGAGCCAAAATCGGTTCGCCCTGGAACACAGGTTCATTCGCGAGGCCGCGTTCACCGCGCGGGTCCGCCTTGATCACCACGCCCAGATCGGTCACCGAATCCGCCGGAGCCGGAAGATCGTCCTGCGTGATGATGCCCTTCACGCCCGGCATGGCCAGCGCCTCGGACGCATCGATACTCACCACCTTGGCATGTGGGTAGGGGCTGAGCAGCAACTTCGCGAACAGCATCCCCTCGGCGCGAAAATCCTCGGCGTACTTCGCACGCCCCGTAACCTTGGCAACGAGGTCTGGCGTGGTGTAATTCTGCCCCACCAATTTTGACTTATCTTTGGAGGCAGCCGTCTGGGCAGTCACCATCGGCCTGTTTGTATTTGCAGCAGTTGCTTTGGGGTCGTTTGTCGAGCTAGACATTTTTCACTCCCCGCGAAAGTTCGGCGCCGCGCATCAGCGCGGTCAAAATCTTGTCGTAATCCTGGCACCGGCAGAGGTTTCCCGAAATACCATGCGCGAGCTGCGCCCGCGTCGGATTCGGATTTTTCTTGAGGTATCCAACGGTGGACATCACAAAGCCCGGCATGCAGAAAGCGCACTGGAACCCTTGTTCTTCCACCACTCCCTGCTGCACAGGATGAAGCGTGCCATCGGCGGCGGCCAACCCTTCGATCGTCTGGATTTTCTTGCCGCGGGTGGTATGGGTAAGCACGGAGCAGGCGTAAATCGGTACGTCGTCGATGAGCACGGTGCACGAACCGCATTCGGCGCGGTCGCAACCGAGCTTGGTGCCCGTCAGCCCCAGCTTGTAGCGCAGCGTCATCGCCAGCGTTTCCTGCTTCATCACGTCGACGGCCCTTTGCTGGCCGTTCACGTTCAGCATGATCAGGCGTTCCACCGATCCCGGCGACGCCGCGAAGGTGTGATAGGCGTTGCGGACAAGATAGCCCGTCGAACAGACCGCCCCGGCGGCGATCACGCCTTTGATCATGTCTCTTCGCGAAAGCTTTTTGGAGTTGCCCTGCGGATCCTGCATGTCAACCTTATCTGCCATAACTGTTCACCTCAATCCAGCATACGGGCCCGGAGCGACCTTACCTCACTCGGGTGACATATAACACTTTACGGCTGCGTGTCAATTGGCTTCTAGAGTAACCAGCCCGCGCATCTCTGCCCAAACAGAAAAGACAGGAAATGACAGCTTCTGTCCGGCTCCCCAATACTAATAGTGGACGAGCCAGCTAGCCATTCCGTTTCGACAGCCCCTCAAGAGGGTCGTTAAGACCCGCCGACGACTCCTTCTTCCACCCCCACGTTCCAATCCACTCCGTCCGATTCAATCACCAGAAAAAACTGCCGAGGGTCTTCCGTCACATAAGCCACTCCGCTGCCGTCGCCTTTGTGGTCCACAGACACCGCGACAAACCGTCCGCTCACCAGGCTGTGGACAATCACCCGAAAGGTTCCCTTGCCTTGCGTTTGCGCGTGGCTCGTCTGCCACTTGATCCGCCACTGCCCGCTTCCAATGTTGAAGGAATCCGTCTGCGTGCTTCCGCGTCCTGAAAACGAAATCACCGGAAGCCAGCCTAACTCAGCCGGCTTGCGAACCGCCTGCGGCTGCGGCCGGCAGGAAGCCAGCAGGATGGCAGCGGCAAGCGTAGCGAACCTCATCCACCTTGCTGTCGCTCCGTTTGCTGCCGGTCCTGCGCAACTCAATGCTGATCCTGCCCCTGTCCCGGACGCTTCGTGCGGTTCGCCGTGTCCGGCGGCACAATTCCGTTCAGCCGCAGATAGATCACCGCGTTTCCGTAATGATCCATGGTGTCTTCAAACGCCTGCAGCGCAGCGCCCGCACGCGTAGTCTTTTGCCCGCGCATCGCCGTGACCACCTCGGCGCCGTTCTGATCGTTCAGCGTGGCCAGCATCATATCGCCGTAGGCGTACCCATCCTCCAGCGCATCGAGCATCTCTGCGCGAGTCTTGATGTTCTTGTATTTCGCGGCGAGCTTCTCCGATTCTTCGCGGCTCTTTCCGGCCACGTACCCCATGTGCGTGTAATTGTCCTCGATTGCGTGCATCACCAGTTCGCGAAAGCTGCGGTACCCCTTCGTCGGACGGAAGTCGAACTTGTCCTCGGGCATAGCGCCCACAATTTGTATGAACATGTCGCTGATCCGCTTCCAATGAGCCCGCAGCGCCTCGGGATAGCCGGAATCGGCGCTGCTCGTGCCAGCCGCCAGCAGCATTAGGGTAACCAGCGCCACAAAATACTTCGCTCTAAAGCGTGTCATCGAAATTCTCCCACGGAGGCGAACCCATAGCACTTCGCCTCTTCCTCCGTCAACGGCAGTTGTAAGACTCTACGGAAGGAAACCGAAACGGGCAACACGAATCGCAAGAGCTCCTTGCCTCAACCGTCTTCCCGGTTTGAAAACCGGCGGCAAAGGTTGTAGAAGTACGTCAGCAATTTTCAATTCTCATGCGGAGGACGCAATGAAGATTCACCCCAGGCCGTTGGCTGCGACCGTGTTACTACTGGCAGGCACGCTGATACTTTCCCGCCCGCCGGCGCTAGGCCAGACAACCAGCCCCAAAGATGTTACGCCGGCAGACTATCTGCGTTGGCAAACGGAATACAAGAACTGGGGACGCTGGGGTGCGAACGACCAGCACGGCACCACCAATCTGATCACCCCAGCGAAAGTCCTCAGCGCGTCCAAACTAGTGAAGGCCGGCATAGTGGTTTCCCTCGCGCACGCCGTGCCGCAAACAACCGACGCGGATGTTCCGCCATCGGCGGTCTTCCATCGCATCACCAACGGCATCTACCCCACCGGCAGCACCGACACCTATCAGGTGAGCTACCACGGCAAAGGCATGGCTCACATGGACGCCTTCTGCCACTTCTGGGGCGCCGACGGAAAAATGTACAACGGCTACGTCGCCCTGGAGAATCTCTCCGCCGAAACAGGCTGCCGGAAGGACAACGTGATGGCCTGGCGCGACGGCATCGTGACCCGCGCCGTCCTGTACGACATGCCGCAGCTCAAGGGAGTCGAATGGATCGAGCCGGGAACCCCGATCAAGCGCGCCGACCTCGAAGCCTGGGAGAAAAAATCAGGCGTCAAAGCCGGTCCGGGCGACATCATCCTTCTCTATGTCGGACGCTGGAAGCTAAGAGCCGCAAAGGGCCCCCAAACAGACGGCAAAGTCGCAGGCTATTACGCCGACGTGATTCCCTGGATCAAGGAACGCCAGCCCGCCTTCATCGGCCACGACGTCAATATCGACTGGAACCCGCGCCCCGGATGGGGAGCCGCGGAAGGCATTCCCATCAATCCGATCCACCAGGCCGTGCTCAACTGGATGGGCGTCAACATCATCGAAAATCTCGATCTCGAGCAAGCCGTCGAAACCGCCCGGCGCCTGAAGCGCTACGAATTCATGCTCACCTTCGGACCAATCCCGGTGGAAGGCGGCACCGGCTCGCCGCTGAATCCGCTGGCGGTTTTCTGATCCGACGGCGCTTTCGCCTCCGGTAAGAAAAATCTTCTCGACGCACAGGCGTCAATCTTTCGGCAGGCGGAACGCGATGTACTCGCTCGAAAAGTCACCGCCGCCAATGCCAAGCACGATGTACTGCCGGCCGTTCAGCATGTACGTCACGGGCGAACCCGTCTGCGGCCCGGGCATGTACACGCCACCCACTTCCCTGCCGGTCGCCTTGTCATAGGCGCGCAGCATCGCGCCGCGCCCGAGCGACGCAATCGTCGTGGCCACCGGATCCCCGCTGATCACAAGAGTTTTCGTCACCAGCGTGCCAGCCATGTCCGCCTGCCCGGTCCTCGGAATAGTAAGCCCCTTCAGCGCCGGATTATTGCGCACGCCGTCCGGAGTTTCCCCATGCGCGATCTGCCAGACGAATTCTCCCGTGTCCAGATTGATCGCCGTGATCGTTCCGTAGGGAGGTTTGAAGAGCGGCAGCCCCTGCACCGTCAGCCTGCCACCGCCGCCGATATCCCAGTAATTCATATCGGTCACTCCGGGCTTCGGTGTAACAAGCCCCACCACCCTCGGGCAGGCGTTGCACGCCTGAACGTAAAGAATGTGCGTCTCCGGATCGTAGGCGCCTCCCGGCCAATCCGCGCCGCCATGCGCCGTCCCAAGCGTGAGCGTGCCAATCTGATCGGCTGTTCTCACGATTGGCGGCGTGAAGACCGGCCCCAGTTTGTAGTGCTCGCTCAACTGCAGCGCCTCACTTCGAAGCTCGGGAGTAAAGTCGATAAAATCATCCACGCTGACGCCATTGCGCGAAAATGCCTTCGGTTTGGTCGGAATCGGTTGCGTAGGCGAATACCACTCGCCCGGCACCGCGCCTTTTTCCACCGGCTTCTCCTCGATCGGCCACACGGGTTCCCCCGTCACGCGGTCAAGAACGTAGAGAATCCCTTGTTTGGTTGGCTGCGCAAGCGCTTTGAGCGTGCGGCCATTCACCGTTACGTCCGCCAGTATCGGCGCCGCGGGAATGTCCATATCCCACAATCCGTGGTGCACCAGCTGGTAGTGCCATTTCCGCTGGCCAGTTTTGAGGTCCACAGCAACCAGGGACTCACCGAAGAGTCCGTTTCCAGGCCGATGTCCGCCGTAGCGATCTCCGGTCGGCAGTTCCACCGGCAAATAAGCCAGGCCAAGCTCTTCGTCCACCGACATCTGCGCCCACACGCCGGTGTTGCCGTTCGTCTCCCAAGAGTTGTCGAGCCACGTGTCGTTGCCGGGTTCTCCGGGTCTGGGAATTGTGCGAAATGTCCACAGCAGCTTCCCGGTTCGCACATCGAACGCCCGAACCAGTCCCTTGGTGTTGTTGTGCGTCGGCGGCGTGTTCCCTTCCTCGAATGCCGATCCCACGATGATTTCATCTTTCACCACCACCGGCGCGGCGTGCAGACCAATTTCTCCCTTCACCAGATCAATCTGCTGCCCGGTACCGAACTCGACGCCCTCCTTGAGGTCCACAACGCCGTTTTTGCCAAAGCCGGTAGCAGGAATGCCCGTCTTCGCATCAAGGGCAATTAATCGATAGCCGGGAGTCACATAGAGGACGCGCGACTCGCTCCCATTGCCCCAGTAAGCTAGGCCGCGTCCGGAAAGTTTTCGCGGCGACTCTTCCCCGCGCTCGCCTTCATTCTCGCTGTGCATCCAAAGCAGTTCACCGGTGCCTGCATCGAGAGCCACCGCCGCGCGCCGCGTTCCCGCCGTGGCATACAGCACTCCGCCGATCATCAGCGGTGTGCCCTCAAGCTTGAATTCCTTACTCGGGCCGAGATTGTCCGTCTTGAACGCCCAAGCCACTTCCAGCTTGTTGAAGTTCGAGGCGTCGATTTGATGGAGAGGACGGTAGCGCGTGCTGGCGAGGTCCGCCCCGTAGGTCGGCCACTCAGAATTATTCCCGCTCGATTGCGCTCTGATTTTCGGTGGCTGCGCAATAATCGAAATTAGAAAAAGCAGCCCCGCCGCGGCAATAAAATCGAACTGTGTGCCAGTCCGGGGACGTGCGCGCCGGGTTTTAATCGTCGTAAGCATTCCAGTTCTGCCCCTCTTCATTTCAGCGCCGCTAAAGCAGCATTAAAGATGGAGCACGAGTTCCTTTGCGCTCCCAGCCGAAACGAACTTCGCATACACCACCGACGAGGAGTCGAAGTACCATCCGGACTCCGCGCTCTCCAGCGCCTGCTGCGAGCCAAGGTGCGGAATTTCTTTCCCATCCACGCGCACGTTCTTCGGCCGCCCCGTCTTGTTGAATTTTGCGACGAAGGTCTTCGGGGACGCTCCCACGTTCAGCGTGACCTGGTTCCCCTTCCTGCTAGCTTGGCACTTTACAATCTCCTGCGTGCGCGCCCGCTCGTCATCGTCAAAAAGAGTGAACTCCGCCTGCGACCCCAGCCAAATATCGAGCGTGATCGGATCGAAAGGCTTCTCGCCGACGTAATTCATGAACGGTCCCATCGGCACGATCGAGTTCCCGCGCACATAAAGCGGCATCGTTTCCAGAGGCGGCTCCACGTGCAGAGTTTTCGGCCCCGCGTGCTCTTCACCGGTGTCGTAGTCGTACCAGGTTCCTTCCGGCAGGTAGACCGTCCGCTTGCTGACAGGCTTATAGATGGGCGCCACCAAAAAAGCGTCTCCAAAAATGTATTGGTCCTGCAGATTGTAGGTACAAGGATCGTCCTGAAACTCGAGCACCATCGCCCGGGTCATCGGCAATCCCGTTTTCGTGGCGTTGTACGCATGCGAATAGATGTAAGGCAGCAACCGATACCGCAGCGTGGAATACTTCCGGTAGCTCGCCACTGCGGCGTCGCCGAAATTCCAAGGCACGCGAAGCGGCGACCCGTTGAAGCGCGTGTGCGATTGCAGCATGGACATCTGCATCCAGCGAATATAAAGCTCCGGGGTCGGCCCCGGAATTCCCGCCGCCAGATCGTCTGGAGGCAGGTAGCCCGCGATATCGTTGCTCCAGAACGGCACCCCGCAAAGCCCCAAGCACAGCCCGCCGCGCAGCGTCGCCGCCATCTCCTCCCACCGGCACTGCGGATCGCCCGACCAGCAGATCGGGTAACGCTGCATCCCCGCGGTCCCGGAGCGCGCGTTGATCAATCCCCGGTGCCCGGTATGCTCCACCACCGCTTCGTAGGTAGCCGTGTGGTAAAGCAGCGTGTAGAGGTTGTGCATCTCCCGGCCGGTTTTCTTGTTGTAGTAATACGCATCGGCGGGGTTGTCTTCACCGAAGTCGGACATTCCCACGCCAAAACACCCGGCCTTCATGTACTGCCCGACTTTATCCTTCCACCATTTCACCGCGGCCGGATTGGTGAAGTCGGGAGCGACGCTGGCAAAGCGGTTTGCGGCGTAAAAGCGCTCCCTCCACGCATCGTCTCGTTCCACCGCTTCCAGAGTTTCCTCGATCTTCTTGGGAGCCGCCGGCGCTGTGGGATTGGTCGAACCTCTCACCAGGATCGCCTCGTACGGCGAGCCGTCCTTTTTCATCAGCGCGTAGCCGCCGGCGATCGCCTCTCGCCCGATTTCTGAATCCATCTTCAAAAAGGGCGCCACATGGATTCCCACCTTGATGCCCACTTGCCCGAGTTGTGAAGACATGTCCCGGATAATGCCGAGCCCTTCCTGCAAATCCGTCGATTCCATGGCCACCACGGAGGTGAAATAATCCATCGGCAGCCCGAGCGCCCGGAACTTCTTCGCCACGGCTACAGGCCCCTCTTCTCCCTTGATGCGGCCATTGATCTGAAACCATATCCCGAAGGACTCTTTCGGCGGGAATGCCGGCCACCCAGTGATCTCCTCGTAACGCGCCAGCACCTGCTTCATGGTCGGCCCGTAGATAATGAAGAAATCCAGGCGCGGGTCGTCGACCAGAAACGTATAGGACACCACCGACCGGCTGCCCATATCGCACCGCGTCCGAAACGTAGTGTTCGCGAAGATTCCATAGCCCGCCGTGCTCATCATGAACGGGATCGGCTTATGCGTGTCGTCGGTGCCCCCGCCCCACGGGTTCACCACCCACCCGTTCACTCGCAGCCCCAGCTTGTTCAGCTTGGTGAACCGCTCGCCGAATCCGTAAAAGTTCTCGTCCTGCGCCAGCGCGAACGTTTCGTTCGACCGGAAGAATTTCCCGTCCGCAGTGGTGAAGCCCAGCGGCAGCCCGCGAAAGTTTCCCTGCGTGTCGACGTCGTTCACATCCTCCTGCACCACAAGCTTCCCTTGCTTGTCGTACACGACGTACTTCCATGGCTTTTTCTGGAACTCAACGCGCAGTGAAGCGGTCTCGATCGTCAAACTGTCAGCCTTTTCCGTAACCATGAACGCAGTCGCAGGCCAGTCTTTCTTGATCTCAAGCAGCCCCTTCACATTATTCAGTTGCGGATCAGGACACATCTGGAAGCGGACAATCTCAGGGGTGCAAACCGTCACAGTCACGTCGATAGAATTTCCCCGGCTCGTAGCGCAGTGGAACACCACGCCGCTGCTCGTCTTTTCAAAAGAAGATATCGCCCGCACGGACTCGTGCTGCTCGAGTTCAGCCTCCGGCGCCTGCGCGGGGCTGGCCTGCGCCCCTTTCGCCGTCAGCAACGCCGGCGCGGCCCCGGCAAGCGCCAGCACTTCCCTTCTGGTCACCATATGATTCTTTCCCCTATGACTCTGCAAAAAATCGCGTCAAATCGACGACGCGACATTCCATGAATCGATGCGCATGATTGCACTGCTCGGGCGGGAATTCAATCCTTCGGCAGCCGGAACGCAATATACTCGCCGGAAAAAGTTCCGCCGCCAATCGCGAGCACGATGTACTGCCTTCCATCCAGCATGTACGTCATCGGCGTACCGCTTTGCGGCGCCGGCATGTACACCGCGCCAACTTCGTTGCCGGTGGCCTTGTCGTAGGCATGCAGGATCGCTCCGCGCCCATGCCAAGGAATCGTGGTCGCCAGAGGATCGCCCGAGATCACCAGCGTTTTCGTCACGAGCGTCCCCGCGTGCCCCGCCTGTCCGGTGCGCGGAATCGTCAGCCCCTTCAGCGCGGGACTGTCGCGCACCACGTCCGGCGTTTCCCCGTGCGCCACCTGCCAGACGAATTCTCCTGTGTCCAGATTGATCGCCGTAATCGTTCCATAAGGCGGCTTGATCACCGGCAATCCCTGTGCGTCGATGTCCTCGCGGCCGCCGTGCCCTTCCACGTAATTCATATCCGACGCGCCCGGCTTCGGTTTGAACAGACTCATAATCCGCAGGCAGGAGTTGCAGGCCTGCACTTAAAAGATGTGCGTCTCGGGATCGTACGACCCTCCGGGCCATTTGGTCCCGCCAAAGCTCGTGCCCAGCGTCAGCGTGCCAAGCTGCGTCTCCGAATTCACCACCGGCGGCGTGAAGATCGGCCCCATTTTGTAACGCTCGGTGGCCTGAAGCGCTGCATTGCGAAGCTCAGGCGTAAAGTCGATCAAGTCATCGACGGTCACGCCGTTGCGCGCGTAAGCTTTCGGCCGCGTGGGCATCGGCTGCGTCGGGGAATACCACTCCCCCGGCACGGCGCCCTTCACCACGGGCTTCTCCTCAAACGGCCATACGGGCTCGCCGGTCACGCGATCGAGCACGTAGAGAATTCCCTGCTTGGTAGGCTGCGCGAGCGCCTTGATCGTGCGGCCATTCACGGTGATATCCGTCAGGACCGGCGCACAGGAAATATCCATGTCCCACAGTCCGTGATGGACAAGCTGGTAATACCATTTCCTCTGCCCGGTCTTCAGGTCCACAGCCACGAGCGAATCGCCAAACAACCCGTTCCCAGGACGGTGCCCGCCGTAATAATCGCCCGTCGGCATTTCCACCGGCAGATACGCCAGACCAAGCTCCTCATCCACGGACATCTGCGCCCACACGCCCGTATTGCCGTTCGCGGCCCACGAATTGTCGAGCCACGTGTCGTTCCCAAATTCGCCGGGTTTCGGAATCGTTCGAAACGTCCAGACCAGCTTGCCGGTGCGCACATCGAACGCGCGGACGAGCCCCTTCGTGTTGTTGTGCGTCACCGGCACCGAGCCTTCGTTGAAGGCGGCACCGACAATAATTTCATCCTTCGCCACGATCGGCGCCGACTGCAATCCAATCTCGCCCTTCACGAAATCGATCTGCTCGCCCGTGCCGAACTCCGCTCCGCGCTTCAGGTCGACAACGCCGTTCTCGCCAAAGCCTCGAACCGGCGCACCCGTCTTTGCGTCGAGCGCAACCAAACGGTATCCCGGCGTAACGTAGAGAACTCGCGAGTCGTTTCCGTCGCTCCAGTAAGTGAGCCCGCGTCCCGAAAGCCGTCGCGGAGCCTTCTCTCCGCGCTCGCCTTCGTTTTCGCTGTGCATCCACAGCAGCTCGCCGGTGGCCGCGTCGAGCGCCACCACCGCGCGCCGCGTGCCGGCCGTCGCATACAGCACCCCGCCGATCATCAGCGGAGTCCCTTCCAGCCGGTATTCCGGCCGCGGACCGAAACTGTCCACCTTGAATGTCCAGGCAACTTCCAGCTTGTTGAAATTTCCAGCGTCAATCTGATCGAGCGGACGGTAATGCGTGCTCGCAAGGTCCGCCCCGTAAGTAGGCCATTGGGAATTATTCCCACCGGATTGCGCGCCAATTCTAGCCGGCCACACGGCGAGAGCCGCCAAAACCAGCATCGCCACAGTCGCGACCGAGAGAATTCTTAACTCGCTCTTGCCAAACGACGGTTTTCTCATCAGTAGCGGAGCACCAGTTCCTTTGCATTACCAGGCGCGCCCAGTTTTGAGTACACCACCGAGGATGAATCGAAATACCAACCCGCTTCGGCAGTCTCAAGGTCGCGCTGAGAAGAGAGATGCGGAATCTCCTTCCCGTTGACGCTCGCGTGTTTGGGTCGCCCGGTTTTGCTGAACTTGGCGATAAACGTCTTCCCGGATTCGCCCACGTTCAAAGAAATCTCACTCCCGTTTTTCTGTGCTGCGCACTTCACGATTTCCTGCACGTGCGCGCGCTCGTCATCGTCATAAACCGTGCACTCCGCAGCCGAGCTGACCCGGATGCCCAGCGTCACAGAACTCCACGGCTTCTCCTCGACGTAAAGCGTCTCCGGCCCCATCGCGATGATCGAATTGTCTCGAACGTAAACCGGCATCACGTCGAGCGGCGGCCGAACGCGCAGATACCGAGGCCCTCGGTGTTCCGCGCCCGTTTCGTACTCATACCAGCTGCCCTCCGGCAGGTAAACCATCCGCTCGTTCACCGCCGTGCACACGGGCGCCACAAGCAACGCATCGCCAAACATGTACTGGTCCTGAATGTTGTGCGAGCACGGATCGTACTGAAACTCAAGCGCCATCGCCCGAATCATCGGCAAACCAGTTTTGATGGCGCTGTAGGCGTGCGAATAAATATACGGAAGCAGCCGGTACCGCAGCTTCGCGTATTTCCGGTAATTCTCCACCGCGGGATCGCCGAACGCCCACGGCACGCGCAGCGGCGAGCCGTTAAATCGCACGTGCGACTGCAGCATATTCATCTGCATCCACCGGATGTAGAGTTCCGGCGTTAGATCGTGCCCGTTCGCGGAATTAAACCCTCCCACGTCGCTATTCCAGAAAGGAACTCCGGAAAGCCCGATGGAAAGCCCCGCGCGCAAAGTCGACGCCATTTCCTCCCAGTCGCACTGCGGATCGGCCGACCAGCACACCGGAAACCGCTGCATGCCCGCAGTGCCGGATCGCGCATCCACCAGCCCGCGATAATCCGAATTCTCGGCAACCGCCTCGTACGTCGCTTTCTGATAAAGCAGCGTAAAAAGATTGTGCATCTCCAGACCGCTCCGCCCGTTCGAATAATATGCGTCGGCCGGAGTGTCTTCGCCAAAATCGGACATCGCCACCCCGAAGCACCCCGCCTTCACGTAGGCGGCCACTTTGTCCTTCCACCATTGAGCGGCAGCGGGATTGGTGAAATCGGGTATCACGACGGCCCGTCTGTTCGTCCCATAAAAGCGCGCTCTCCACGCGTCGTCCCGTTCGACAGCCTCCAACGACTCCTCAATCTGCATCTTGGTGCGATTGCCGCCAAGCAGAATCGCCTCGTAGGGAGAGCCATCTTTTCGCGTGAGCACATATCCGCGCGCCTTGGCTTCCTGCGCAGCCTCGGAATCGGTCATCAGAAACGGGGAGGTATGAACTCCGATCTTGATGCCCAGTTTCCCAAGTTCATCGGACATTTCCCGGATCTGAGCGAGCCCTTCCTGCGGATGCGAGTCCTCGGCAGCCAGCAGCGGGCTGAATAAATCCAGCGGCAGACCAAGCTCCCGGAACTTTTTCGCAATCCCCAGAGCGCTCGTTTCGCCCGTCTTGCTGCGGCTGTCGGTAACAAACCACACCCCAAAGGACTTCTTCGGCGGAAACGCCGGCCAGCCGGTAATCTCCTCGTAACGAGCCAGAATCTCTTTCATGCTCGGCCCATAAATGAGGAAGAAATCCAGCCGCGGATCGTCGACCAGAAACGTATAAGACACCACGGACCGGCTGCCGATGTCCCAGAGATTACGAAACGTCGTGTTCACAAAAATGCCGTAGCCGCCCGTGCTCATTAGAAACGGAATCGCCTTATGCGTATCGTCGGTTCCCGCGCCCCACGCATTGACGAGCCATCCGTTCACCCGAAGCCCCACCTTGTTCAACTTGGTGAATCGCTCGCCCAGCCCGTAGAAGCTCTCATCTTCCGGAAGCGCCAAAGTTTCATTCGATCTGTGGAACTTTCCTTCGATGGAAGTGAATCCGAAAGGCAGCCCGCGAAAATTTCCCTGCGTGTCGACGTCGTTCACATGCTCCTGCACGACCAACTGCCCTTGCTTGTCATAAACCGCGTACTTCCAGGGCTTTTTGTGAACCTCGATGCGCAGCGCCCCGGTGTGAATCGTAACGGTTTCGGTCTCCTCGGTGACGCTCAAGGGCACAGGCGCCCAATCCTCTTTGATCTCAAGCAGCCCCTTCACGTCCCTGAGCGCCGGATCAGGGCACATCTGCACGCGAATGATCTCCGGCGTGCACACCGTCAGCGTGACCTCCACACTCGTACCCCGGTTCGTAGTGCAATGAAACGCCATGCCCGTTCTGGTTTTCGCAAACGAAGCGATCGCCTGAACGAACTCATGCTGTTCCAGCTCCGCCGCAACCTCCGGACGCGCCTCCACCCCCGTCGCGGCGAGCAAAAGCGGAGAAGAACCGGCCAGCGCAAGCACTTCCCTTCTGGTCACCATGTCTGTTGCAAGTTGTCCTTTGTAAGATGTCTGTCGTTTACTTTGCCAGCGGGTCGGGACGCATCTGGAAGTGCGCCACCTGGCTGGGCGTGTCCTTCCCGCCCTCGGTCAACTGCGAGCCGGTCGCTTCGTTGGCAGCCCACAACCCCCGCCCCTTCCATCCAGCCTTGGCATCGTCGATGCGTCCGTCGAGAAAGCGCGAGAAAAATCCCATCGGATACGGAACGCGCAGCCGCACCCACTGCGTCGTAGCGGGATTGAACACCATCAATGAATCCGAGTCCGCTTCGCCCACCACGGGAAGATTCTTCCCCATCCCGAGCGTGTTGTAGCGATCCACCCACATCGCGTAAGGAAAATCCGACTTCACGCCAGGCTGCGTCTTGAACGCCGCTCCCGGTATGGGATAAAACGTCCAGCCCTCCGCGCAACGCCGGCCGGTCGTCTCCGCTTCCCCCGTCACCGCCTTGCATTTGCTGCGGTCCAATCGTGCCAGGTAACCCTCGCCCACCAAGGGCGTCCACACAATCCCATTCGTATCGATATCGATTCCCCGCGGATGCGATCCACCCGGTCCGTTTCCCTTGGCATCGTAAGGAACCTCGTACACCTCCGCATTGCACGTGCTCGGCGGATTGTCCCCCTTCACCATCCGGATCAGCTTCCCAGGCCGTGGATTGAGCGCCGTATACCACACGCTGCCATCCGCGGGGTTGTACGCAATCATGTCGCCGAGCGGCGCCGCAATCGCGCGGTCCAGTTTCGGATCGAGCGGCGCGGGAGGCGTTGTGTACTCGCCCAGCTTGCCGTCCCGGTTGTAGTCGATCACCGCCGGGCACCACCCCTGCGCCTTTTCCGAGTCGTGCGTCTCATCCCACACGCGCGTGTTCACCCACGCGATGCCGCCTTCTTTCAGAGATTCGTAAAGCGTCTGGTCCTTGTCCGCCGCGAAGACCACATGCTCGGTCGTCACGCACTGATCGACAAATTCGAATTTGCGCGTCTTGGGATCGTAAACAGCCGCGCCCTTGTTGCCGGAGTCACGAGGGAAATACTTCGCGTACGCATTTCCGGACTCCGCCTTGCAAAACGCGGGATTGTCAGCGCGGCTCTTCACGTTGAACCACACCCGCCCGCCGCCGTCCATCGCGAACGAGCCAGGATTCAAAAAACCCGTCCAGATCAATTCATCGCCAAAATAAACCGAAGGCGCGCTCTCTTTCTGCGGAGCCCAGGGGCTGAGCTGCTTCAAGTCGTATCCGTCCGGCAACGCGATCTCGGTCATCGACTTCGTATTCTTCGCCGGATCGAGCGCCGCAATCGCCCCCGCGAACCAGTCGCCGCCGTAAACCGGTCCATACGCGTTCACCGACGGGTTTCTCTTGTCCGTGCTGATCGCGGCGTAAGGAAATGCGGCGCGCACCGACCAGTCCCACACTGTCACAACAACGTTCCGTTCGACGCCCTCGGGTCGCGGCGGCACGGGCGGCAGCTCGCCCTTCGCGATCCGGTCGCCCCAGTCCGCAAAAAGCGCCACCCCTTGCTCGTGTCCCACACCGCTGAGCATCCCGTTCATGAGCGAGCCCAGCTGACCGGAGGAAATAAACCGCGCCCACGCCTGCGCGCTCGTGTCGAATTTCCCGAGACTAGCGGGAATCTCGCGCGTCGCCTTGGTTCCCGTCTGATGGCAACCCCAGCAGCCCTTCAGCACGTAGAGCCAATCCGCCTGCGTCGCCAGAACCGACGGCGAAGGTCCGGGGATCGTCATCGGAAACGCGCTCTTAGGCGGCACGTTCAACAGCGACGCCCAATAGCTAGCCGGATAATATTGCGCCGCGGCCGCGGGTGTCGGCGCCACCACCGCAGCCAACGACAAAGTTTTCCCCGGCGCCGCATCCACCGGCTCGGAGTCCACTAGCCCGTACCCGCGCACCCACACTTTGTAATTCGCCTTCGGCAGCTCCGGCAGCAGGAACTGACCGCGATCGTCGGTAACCACGATCTTTCGAAATTTCGTCCCCAGGTCCGAAGTTTCCGCGATCACCCACACACCCGCTTCCGGCCCCTTCGCACTCGCCACTGCCCCGCCAATCTCACTCGCGCCAGTGGCAACCGCCGCGCGGCCGTTCGCCCGCACGATGGCTACGCTAGCCCAAAGCCCGCACCCCGCCAGCACCATCCCGATCAGTTTCCACGCCCGCTTTTGCATCAAAGATTCCCTCGGATTTTCCGCTCGA
>Ga0302324_100005367_pt1 | contig 27934 bp, 24 predicted proteins | sample Palsa_T0_1_FD_201949 | JGI IMG/M metagenome (GOLD analysis project Ga0302324, IMG submission 201949) | Peat permafrost microbial communities from Stordalen Mire near Abisko, Sweden - Palsa_T0_1 | ecosystem: Environmental > Terrestrial > Soil > Palsa > Peat permafrost | place: Sweden: Abisko...
GATCGATCTGGCCCACGTCGAGGAACGAGGTAGGGAATTTCCTCGGATCGACGACCGTCTGGTGGGTCGTCCGCACCGGTACCTGACCGTGGTGGGGAGTTCGGAGCGGAACGGGCTGGTCCGCGGGGAGCACGACCAACTGGTGCGCTATGACATGGCGACGGGCCACTCGCAGACCTTCGAGTGCGATGCCGTCGTCGGCGAGGTGGTCTTCGCGCCTCGTAGGGGTGCCACTGAAGAAGTGGACGGCTACTACCTGGCCTTCGCCTCCTCGCTCGGGACCGACCGCTCGGCTCGGTTCTTGGTCTGGGACGCGGCCGACTTCCCCGCGCCGCCGATCGCCGAGGTACTCATCCCCCAGCGAATACCCAACGGGCTCCATGGGAACTGGTTCGCCGCTGGCTGAGCCACCATTGAGCCAGGTCGGTGCCGATGCCACGACCCCCCTTTTGGCGCTCTCTCCCCGGACACCTCATAGGCCGGCGTTGTCGGGAGCAGGCGTGGTGATCTGCGCGTTGGTAGTGCTCATCTGGTTAGCTCCGTTCGCGGTGAACGCCACCTCGTCGGCTACGTTGCGATGATCATCGTCGTCGAGGACCTGGGCCCGCTCAGCCGTCTCCCACGAAGAAGGCTCATTGGAGACGTCACGCCCGCCCCGTGTCCACGATGCGGCGGCCGCCAACAAGCTGGCCACGATGGCGAAGTTGAGAGCGGCATCGAGGCCGGATCGAAACGGCTTGGCAATCAGCGATGGGAAGAAGCTTCGACCCGTCAGGGTCGCCTGCTGGGCGGTACTGAGGTGGGACAAGACGCTCGAGCCGACAAGATGCTGCACCGGGTTGTAGCCCAAGAAGGCGGCGAAGAGAGTGGAGACCGGGGGCAGGTGTGAGACCCGCGTGGCCGCGCTCTTCGACACGCCGTGAGCGACCAGGCCGTGGTAGAGACTGGCGGGCAACAAGGGAGAGAGCCCGACGATGAGCAGGGTGAAGAAGATCCCGATGGAGAGGACCTGGGCCGAGTTGATGAAGGTCGTGTTCATTCCCGACCCCGCCCCCCGGTGCTCAGGAGGAAGGCTGTTCATTACCGCGGCCCGGTTCGGTGAGCCGAACATGGACATGCTGAGCCCTAGGACAAAGAGCAGAACGGCGAAGGTTGGGTAGGAAAAGTCAATCGGCATGAACTCCAGCAACGCGAAGCAGACGGCGGTGGCGATCGGGCCGCCGCTTGTGAAGGGTCTGGCGCCGTAGTGGTCGGAGAGGACACCCGAGATGGGGCCCGAGAGCAAAAAGCCCGCGGTGAGGGGGAGCATGGCGAGGCCGGCCCACAACGGCGTGCGGGCGAAGTCATAGCCGTGGAGCGGCAGCCAGATTCCCTGCAGCCAGATGATGAGCATGAACATGAGCCCGCCCTGGCTGAGCGCCATCAGGAAACTGGCGAAGACCCCGGCCGAAAAGGCGCGGATCTTGAACAATTGGAGGCGGAACATCGGTTGCGCGACCTTGGTCTCTATGATCCCGAAGGCGACCAGGAGCACGACGCCGAGCGCCAAACAGATGAGGACGAACGGATTCGTCCAGCCCATGGTGTTGCGCCGGTAAGGCTCGATCCCATACGTGATACCGATCATCACCAAAATGAGCCCGAGGGCAAAGGTGATGTTGCCCGGCCAGTCGATCTTGGCCGGTCGCCGTTCGCTCAGTTCCTCCAGCTTGAGGTAGCCCACGACGGTGGCAAACAGACCGATGGGTACCGTGACCAAGAAGATCAGCCGCCAGTTGATCGGGGCCAAGATGCCGCCGAGCACCAGCCCTATGAACGTCCCGCTCATCGCCGCCGCCTGGTTGACGCCCATGGCCATCCCGCGCTGGTAGCGGGGGAAGGCGTCGGTCAAGATGGCGCTCGAGTTCGCCATCAGCATGGCGGCGCCGACTCCCTGGAAGACCCTCAGCACGATCAACCAGACTCCAGCCGCCTTACCCGACATCCAGGTCACGGTGAGGAGGAGCGAGAAGAAGGTGAAGATGGCAAAGCCCAGATTGTAGGTGCGGACCCTGCCATAGATGTCGCCCAGACGCCCCAACGTGGTCACCAAGACGCTGGTGACCACCAAGAAACCCAGGATCATCCACAAGAGGAAAAAGCTGTTGCCGGCCTCGAGGGGGTTGATGTCGATGCCCCGGAAGATGTCGGGGAGAGCGATCAGCGTGATGGTGCCGTCAATGGTCGCCATGAGCATTCCCAGGGTGGAAATGAAGAGGGCGACCCACTTGTAGTTGGGCGATATCGGCGTTCCGACCTCGGGGCCGCCGAGACGAGGTTCCCTCGCGCTGGTCAGCGAACGCGTTACGGCGCTCATGTGGGCGGGCCAATCATCGCGAGGGGGCGCTCAACCTCAACAACACGATGCCGGCGACCCCGGCGGACTACTGCCAACTGTGGCGGCGCCAATGTATGAACCCATGTCATACACCGGCGGACTCTTGTCCTTGGAATCGTCCCGCCAGTTCTTCGAGTACAGCCACGGAATCGGCCAGGCACCTTCTGTCACTCGCTGTCATCTGTTCCATGGCAGAAACGAGCATGGCCACCCGCCGGTCCTGAAACGCGCTCACCTTCCGCCGCATGCCGGGGGTCAGGTCGAGGCGTGCCACCCGACGATCTTGTGGATCAATCCGGCGGGTCAAGAGATGCTCATCGGTCAGCTGACGAACCAACGTGCTCACGGTATTGGGTGCGAGCCGGAGTTCTTCGGCCGCATTTGTCACCGACACTCCGGGACGACGCAAAACGACGCGGATCAAGTCGAGCTGCGAGCTGGTCAGTGTGGAGAGTTCAATCGGTCGTTTTGCCAGGAGCCTTCCACTCCGTCGGATGGAGGCCATCACGCTCAGGAGTTCATCTGCGCGAGTCACCAGTTCATAGTGCTCGTCTCGGTCACCTGGTCGTTCCGCCCGTAGTGCACTGTGAGCAAGAGGTGCCACCGGCATAGTTTCAGCATATCTCTGCTACAGAGGTATGCTGCGCTCCCGCAGGTGACGGGCAGGGTCATACGTTCGAACCATCCGGAACAGCCCCCAACTTGGAAGAGATTCAGGTAGTTCCACCGCACCGCCCGCGCCTTGCGTCAATCCGCCATATAGGCTTGAGGCACTCGGTCCGACCAGGGCATGGCTTGCTCCAGCTCGGCGGCAACCGCCAACAAGAGGCTTTCGTCGAATGGCCGACCGGCTAGTTGTATGCCGATCGGCAGGGCCTGCGGACTCTGCCCCAACGGCAGACTCACGGCGGGCTGGCCCGAGATGTTGAATGGATGCGCAAAGTTGGGGAACGACGAGAAGGCCTGCATGTGCTGTTCGGGGGTCTGGTTCCATGGAGCCCACGAAACCGAGGGTGGGAGGATTCCACACGTCGGAGTGACGAGGATGTCGAAGGACTCCCAAAAGGCGACGAACTCCGCCGTTGCGGCCCGGGCTATCTCGACAGAGCGAAAGTGTTCCAGAACGGTCATGCCTGCGAGCCGAGACACCATCGGACGGTTCCTCGGCTCGACCAGATCGTACTGCTCCGGTGAAAGCAAGGTAGCGGCGCCCGGGACAGCCATCGGCGTAGCCGAGGCCGCCAGAATCGCAGCCCAGTTCGGTGTTGACATCTCGACCTTGTGTCCGAGGGATTCCAACACCCGACCCACCTCGAATGCCGCCGCCGCACAAACCTCGTCGACCTCGCCCAACGGTGGATCGGCACTGACGGCCACTCTCAACCTGGGAACGTCCTCGCCCACGCCTTGTGCGTAGGGCTCGGCGGGCCGAGGTGACCATGCAAGAGCAATGGATCCGGATCCCACCATTACATCCAAGACCGCAGCGGCGTCACGCACGGTTCGCGTGAGCACGCCCGGTTCCGAAGTACCGAAGTAGGGATGATCCTCTTGGGGGCTAAAGGCCACGAGCCGCCTTGAGGGCTTCAATCCCACGAGCCCGCAGAATGACGCTGGTACCCGCACTGAGCCCGCTCCGTCGGTGCCGTGCGATACGGCACAGAGCCCAGCAGACAGAGCAGCAGCTGCACCTCCGCTTGAGCCGCCAGGGGTGCGCGCCAGGTCCCAGGGATTGCGGCAGATACCATTGAGTTCGGACGATGTCATGCTTGTGCAGAACTCAGGGACATTCGTCTTGCCGATCACCACAAAGCCGGCGTCACGGAACCTTCGGACAAGCGGCGCGTCGGCGGTCGCCACGTTGTGCGCCAATGCCTTGCACGAGTGCGTGGTGGGCATCCCCGCGACATCGATGACGTCTTTGATCGACAGCGGTACGCCGTGGAATGGAGGTACAGCTTCTGGCCCAACTCGTCGCAGTAGCTCATCCGCAGCTTGGGCGGCCGCAAGAGCACCACTCCGATCGACGCTCACGTACGATCGCAGCCGCGAGTCGACGGAGTCGATTCGATCCAGTGTGTCATTGACAAGCTCTAGCGCCGATATCCCACCCTGTCGCACCTCCGTGGCTTGCCCTACGGCATCCCCATCCGAAACGGTCATCTTCGCTCCTTGGTCATCAGGTCAGCCGGCCTTTCTCCGATCCTCGGATAAAGGCGCCTGGCCGCAGACAGCCTCAGCCGAGGCAAGCAACAGGTGTTTGCAATCGTTCGTGCATGCGTCGGCCGAGCCAGAGTCCGCTCAACGCGGAGTTGGATGGGCGTCGGACCATCGCATGTGGCTCCCCCCTGATGCGCAGTCGACGAAAGAGGATGGCCATGTGGTCCTCATTGTCCGGGATTGATGAGCGCTTCGGTCTCTGCGAACTCGCTGATCGAGGTGGCGGCGGGCGACTGACGCGGGATGATCGTCACCGTCGGTATGGCCGCGCTCGCGCCCAAGCGCAGCACGGAATCGACGAGGTGTACCAGCTCGCCGGCGTCGAACACCGTCCCCGCCAGCAGTCCTTTGCTCATCCAGGTCGGGAAGAGCTCGCCGAGCAATTCCATATCGAAACCGTCCATGAAGTGCGAGGCCGCCTCGCCCTCGCCACCGGCGCAGTCGCCGACCGCGATCCGGGTGAATCCTACGTCGGGGTGCTCGGCCCTCCACGCCTCGACCAGCTTGTCCATCGCGGCCTTCGTGACGATATAGGCGGCGAGCCCGGGCCAGGGCGGGGTGAACGAGGCGCTGATGGAGGATAGGTACGCCACCGAGCCGCCCGTCTCCTTGAGGTGGGGGAGGACGGCGGCGGTGAAGATCGAGGCACCGGCGACGTTGGTGTCGAAGGTCTTGTGCCAGTCCTCCAACTCCAGATCCTCGATCCGGCGGAGGACTCCCACACCCGGGCAGTAGACGACACCGTCGATGCCGCCCAGTACCTTGACCGCCTCCGCGACGGCCGCTGCGCACGACGTGGCATCTGTAACGTCGCAAGCGATGGGATGGGCCCCCGGACCGGCTTCAGACGCCGCGCCGGTGAGCACGTCGAGGCGGCGCGCCAGCATGGCGACCTGCGCTCCTCGCTGAGCGAGGCCGATGGCGATAACTCGCCCCAGCCCGCTCGAAGCCCCCACCACTACCGCTCGCATCCGACCACTCCCCGATCCCGACGTGCTCCCGACCCGTGAGGCTAACATAGCAACCTCGACGTCAAAATCGGATGGTGGCAAACGATAGCGTCACCTCCTCATGGCCTGATAATTGACGTAACTGAAGCGCGTGTTGCGCAGCGCCGAGGGGTCCGCCGGTACACGAATGAGGGCGTCCGAGCATGAGTGTGATCATCGAGAAGAGTGTGGCGGTGCGGATGCGAGACGGGATCGCATTGGCCACCGACGTCTACCGCCCAGACGGTGGAAAGCACCCGGCGCTTGTCATGAGGCTCCCCTACAACAAGGAACTGCCGGCTCTGACGAATTTCGCGTTCGATGTCATGCGCGGAGTCCAAGCGGGCTATGCCGTAGTCGTTCAAGACACACGGGGTCGGTACGCCTCCGAAGGCACGTTCACGCCATACTTCGATGAAGCGGCGGACGGCGCCGACACGATCGCCTGGGCCGCCGGACAGCCCTGGTCTTCTGGAAACGTCGGGATGGTGGGCGGTTCGTATTTCGGCGCGACGCAATGGAGGGCCGCCACGGAGGCTCCTCCGGCGCTACGGGCGATCGCACCAATGTTCACAGGCGATCAGTTCTACGAACATTGGGCATACCAAGGAGGTGCGTTCCAACTGGGATTCAGCCTTCTCTGGGCGATGCAGAGTTTGGCGATGGGCGAAGTGGTGCGTCGCATCGCAACCGGCGACTCGACGAGGGCAGAGTTTGCAGCACTGGTAACGGGCATAGACAACGCCGAAGACCTGTATCGGCGATTGCCGTTGTTGGGCGTTGCAGAACTCGATGGCCTGGCGCCGTATTACTCCGAGTGGCTCCGCCATCCGTCCTACGATGAGTACTGGAAGGCGACGGCGTCGCGTGAGGCCCAGGGAAGCATCACCGTTCCGGCGCTCAATATCGGAGGTTGGTACGACCTGTTTCTGGGCGGCACGATCGCTAACTACATGGGCATGCGGGAACGGGGAGGATCCGAGGAAGCGCGGTCACGACAGCGGTTGGTGCTCGGTCCATGGTCTCACGGACCTCGGACCGGGTTCTTCACTGAGCGCTCATTCGGTCTTATGTCGGGCACCGATGCGAACGACCTGACCGGTCTGCAGATCCGTTGGTTCGACTGGCTGCTCAAGGGGCACGACACCGCGATCGAAGCCGAGAAGCCAGTGAAAGTGTTCGTCATGGGTTCGGACGTCTGGCGGGAGTCGGACGACTGGCCTCTGTCGGACACAAGCTACGAGAACTTTTTTCTGCGCAGCGGTGGGCTGGCTAACACGAAAGCGGGGGATGGGGTGCTGTCGAGCGATCCTCCTGGAGACGAGCCGGCAGATGTCTACCTGTACGATCCTCGCGATCCGGTACCGACGGTGGGCGGGGGAAGCTACCTGCCCGGCTTGTTGGTCGGTGCGAATGCCGGACCACGGGACCAGGCCGCGGTGGAACGCCGCCGAGACGTGCTGTGCTACACCACCGCGCCGCTGGCGGCCCCTCTGGAGGTTGTTGGCCCGGTCAAGCTGGTTCTTTACGTGTCTTCCTCCGCTTCCGATACCGACTTCACGGGAAAGCTGGTGGACGTGTTCCCCGATGGACGGGCCTTCAACCTGACTGACGGGATCCTCCGCGCCCGTTACCGAGATGCGGTCTCCGAGGCGACACTGCTCCAACCGGGAGAGGTGTACGAGCTCGAGATCGACCTGGTAGCGACTGCGAATCTGTTTCGGCCCGGTCACCGTGTCCGGCTCGAGGTGTCGAGCAGCAACTTTCCGCGGTTCGATCGCAACACCAACACCGGCCGAACCATCGCAACCGACGGCTACGGCGACCTCCGTCAAGCCGTGAACCGTATCCATCACAGGCCTTCCTTTCCGTCGCGGCTGGTCCTTCCGGTGATTCGGGCGACGTAATCACGGGCGCCCGGCACTTCTCGGGCGCCCCCTTAGGCCAGCGATCGGCCGGGAGAGCCGTAGTTCGATATCGAGATCGAAATGGCTAGGATCGGCCTCCGGACGGAGACTTCGGGGGAGGCAGACGACATGACTGTGGACAGCGAGGGGTCGGAACGTACGGGTCCATGGTGGAGCCGCCGGCCAGGCGTCGACTACGAGCGGTTCGTGATCGATGGCTGAGGCGAATCAACAGCCGCATCGACAGGCTAAGGCGGAGTTGATCAGCCACGACCAAAGCCGGCCCGCAGGCGCGTCAGCGCCTGTCCGCAGTCATCGCCTGGAAGGCCTGCTGAATCCGCGGTCGGTCGCGTTGGTGGGCGCATCGGAGCGCAACTACTTCTCGACGATGTCGGTCAATCAGTTGCACTCAATGGGCTTCGACGGCGTGCTGCACGTGGTGAATCCCCGAGGTGGAATCATCTTCGGCCAAGAGGCGGTGTTCGACTGCAAGAGCATCGACGATCCGGTGGACGCGGCCTATCTGTGCGTGCCCCGCGAAGGGATCCTCACGGCGGCGCGGGACGCCATCGACGCGGGGATCCGGAATCTGGTGGTGATCACCGCTGGATTCGCTGAGGTCGGTGGTGAAGGAGCGCGGCTCGAGGCTGAACTGAAGGCCCTCTGCGAAAGCAACGGCGTACGCGCTCTGGGGCCGAACTGCCTGGGGTTCCGCAACATCCTGGACCGGGTCGGCCTGGGCTCGATTCCGTTCATCGAGCAACCCGCACCGGCCACCATCGCCCTCGTCACCGTGAGCGGTTCGGTGGCGAACGCAGTGGCGTCGTACGGCGTGCAGCAGGGCATTGGCTTCACGCACCTGATCTCCACCGGCAACGAGATGAACATTGGCGCCGCCGATCTGGTCGACTACTTGGTGGACATCCCCGAGGTGAAGGCCATCACTCTGTTTCTGGAGGGGGTCAAGGACCCGGCCACCCTCGCGGTCGCCGCCGAGCGGGCGCGCGCGGCGCGCAAACCAATCGTGGCCCTTAAGGCGGGCTCCGCGCCCGCCACCGCCTCCATCGCCGCGGCACATACCAGCGCCGTTCTGGGTGACGACCGGGTCTTCGACGCCGCCTGCGACCGGCTCGGGATCATCCGCGTGTCGACCTTCGAAGAGATGATCACCACCGCCGCTGCCATCGTCGAGACCGGCCCCATCAGGGTACCGGGCGTGGCGGTGATCTCCATGTCGGGCGGTGTCTGCGAGGTCGCCTCCGATTACGGCGCGGAGCTGGGCGTCGTCATGCCGCAGTTCTCGGAAGCGACGCGCGACGAGCTCGACAAGGTGCTCTCGGACCTCGGGCAGGCGAACAACCCGCTCGACCTCACCGGCGCGGCGGTCCGGGACGAATCGCTGTGGACCAGCGTCACGACAAGCGTCTCGCATGACCCCGCCATCGGCCTCATCCTGCTCAACTGGGAAGTGCCTGCGACCGCCGAGCCCCGGCTGCCGATCACCTTGGCCCACATCGGAAACGCGCGCAACGTAGCCGCCACGCCCACCGTCATCGTTGCCAGCTACGAACGCCCGGTCAACGAGCACGGCCGGGCCTACCTGAGTGAGCACGGGCTCAGTTTTACGGTTCCGGGCCTACGCCACGGCATGACGGCCGCTGCGCATCTGGTCTGGTGGTCGGAGCGTGTGCTGCGGGCGCCGGCGCGCCCGGCGGCGGCTGCCCCCGTCACCGGTCCCCGCCCGCGGGACGAGCAGGAAGTGCTCGCGCATCTGGCCCGCTACGGAGTCCCGGTGATCCCCACCCGCGTCACAACCAGCGCAGCGGAAGCCGAACGCGCCGCCAGAGAGATCGGCGGGCGGCTGGCCATGAAGATCCTCTCGGCCGACATCGCCCATAAGACCCAGGTCGGTGGGGTGGTGCTGAACGTCGAGGGACCGGACGCGGCGGGCCGTGCCTTCGCCGATATCATGCGCTCGGTGGAAGCAAAGGCGCCGGGAGCGCGTGTGGAAGGCGTCATCCTCGCCCCCATGCGCACCGGCGGACTGGAGATCCTGGCGGGGGTGGCCCTCGATCCAGAGTGGGGTCTGGTGCTGGCTCTGGGACTCGGCGGGATCTGGGTGGAAGTGTTGAGCGATACCGTCCTTTGCCTGCTGCCGGCTGATTCGGCCGACATCACCCGCACACTGCGTTCGATGAAGTCCGCCAAGCTCCTCGAGGGCTCTCGAGGCGCGCCGCGTGTTGATCTCGAAGTGCTGGCCGACGCCGCGGTGCGCATCGGCGACGCGGCCGCCGGACTCGGTCCCGACCTCACGGCCCTAGAGGTCAATCCTCTCTATGTGCGGGGTGGTGAGGTTGAAGCACTCGATGCCCTGGCCACGTGGCGGGTACCGAACTAATGGGAACCTCAACGGACGATAAGCCGGGTAACGTAGTCCTCTACGAGGAGATCGCCGACCATATTGCTCTGGTGACCCTCAACCGGCCTGAAAAGCGCAACGCGGTCAACGCTGCGATCGCCCAGGGTTTGGACGCAGCGGTCAAGCGCGCCGAGGCTGACACCAACATCCGGGTCGTCATCCTCACCTCCTCGCACGAGTCGGTGTTCTGCGCCGGAGCGGACCTGTCGGAAGTCGCCGGGGGCAATGCACGCACGCTGCTGTATACGCCAGACGGGGGCTTTGCTGGCTTTGTCCATCAGAAGCGGCGCAAGCCCTGGATCGCAGCCGGCCGGGGGAGCATCGTGGCGGGTGGCCTGGAAATATGCCTCGCGTGCGACATGATCGTGGTGGCGGAAGGGTCGAAGCTCGGCCTGCCGGAGGTCAAGCGCAGCCTGATCGCCGGCGCCGGCGGCGTCGAGCGCTTGCCCAAGGTGATTCCGCGCGCGATAGCGATCGAGATGATCGCCACCGGCAATCCCATCGACGCCGGCCGTGCCTACGAGATCGGCCTGGTCAACCGGGTGGTCCCCTCGGACCAGTTGATGGAGGCGGCAGTCGCTCTGGCCAAGGAGATCGCCGAGAACGCTCCTCTGGCCGTCTACGGCGCCATTGACGTCGCCAAGGCTGCCCAAATCCTTCCCGACGAGGAGGCGCAGCACCTAGTCGAAGCGGCTCTCGAGCTCATCCGCGACAGCGACGACTTCAAAGAAGGACCCCGAGCCTTCGTGGAAAAACGCGCCCCCGTGTGGAAAGGACGATAGGTGGCCAGCGTCCTGTGCAGGAAACGTCTCGAAGCACAAGGAGAAGGCCGGTGAACGCCGATCCGGCACGCATTCCCGTCATCGTCGGAGTCGGCCAGGTCAACGACCGGCCCGTCGCCGAACGCGAGGGAATGGACTCCATAGACCTGATGGTCACCGCGGCGCGTGCCGCCGACGAGGACGCCGGCGGTCGTTTCATCGCCATGTGCGACTGGCTGGCCTGCGTGCCGCAGATATCGTTCCGCGCGCTCAACCCGGAGACGCTGCTTCCGAAGGCGCTCGGCATCTCGCCCCACATCGACCACGTCGAGATTCCCTCCGGCGACACGCCGATCCGCCACCTCAACGAGGCGGCCAACTTGATTGCCAGGAGGGAGGCCAGAATCTGCCTCATCGCCGGTGGCGAGGCTGTGCGCACCTCCTCGCGCCGCAATCAAACATCGGGACCCGGTGGCGGCACCTTCCAGGCCGCCCGCACTGCCTCGGAGATCCGGCGCCGCTACGGGCTGATCCATCCAGTCGATATCTATCCGCTCTACGAGAACGCCACCCGCGCCGCCTGGGATCAGACCCTGGCCGAGGGCCAGGCCGAGACCGGTCTCATCTGGTCGTTGATGTCCAAGGTGGCCGCCGAGTCCGAAGGCGCCTGGATCACGTCGGCCAAGACACCGGCCGAGATCGTCGAGCCAAGCGTCGAGAATCGGCTAATCGCCTTTCCCTACAACAAGCTGATGGTGGCCAATTCCTCCGTGAACCAGGGCGCCGCGTTTATCGTCTGCAGCCTGGCAACCGCCCGAGCGCAGGGTGTTCCCGACGACAGACTGGTGTATGTCTGGGCCGGCGCGTCGGCCCACGAATCTGAAGAACCCTTGGAGCGCGTCGCCTGGAACAGGGCGCCGGACGGCATGCGGGTGGCGCTCGAACGGGTGCTGCAGGTCAACGGTATCAACGCCGGCGATCTCAGTTACGTGGAGTTGTATTCCTGCTTCCCCTGTGTACCCAAGATGTCCCGTCGGGTGCTGGGCTGGCCGGCGGAGAAACCCGCGACCGTCCACGGCGGCCTGACCTTCGGCGGCGGACCGATCGGCAACTACATGAGCCACGCGGTGGTCGCCATGGTGCAGGCCCTGCGTAGGGAGGGACGCACCGGCCTCCTCTTCGGCAACGGCGGCCACTGCACCCACAACCACGCGATCGTAATCAGCCGAGCCCCACCGAGTGAGGAGCTGCTGGGTAAGGACTACCACTACCAAGCCGAAGCCGACGCGGCGCGCGGCGCGTTGCCGTCCATTGGCGACGACTACGAGGGGCTGGTCACCGTCGAGACCTACACCGTTTCTTACGACCGCTCTGGAAACCCGAGCTATGGCGTGGTCATATCCCTGGCGCCCGACGGGACACGGGTGGTCGCCAAGGTCGACCCCGAGGACGTCGCCACCATCGCCTTCCTCACTGATGGAAACGTCGAGCCCGTGGCGTCGCCGGGAGTGACCAAGAAAGAAGGCGGCACGCTTCATTGGCGCCCGGCGCCGTGACGGGACGAAGCACGCGAAGGCGCCTGCAAAGGCCCTTAACCCAACGGGAGCGAACTGCTACCGTCTCATTTCGTGACGGGTACTGAGCCGGCAACCGGACGGGCTCGCCGGCCGAGCCCCCGTGATGCGGCCAGTTTTTTGGCCGAGCGCGATCCGGTGATTGCTCGTCTGGTGGCGAAAGCCGGACTGCCTTCCTTCCCCCGACCGACTGAGACCCACTTCGCTGCACTCGTTCGTTCGGTGACCCATCAACAGCTCGCCGGCGCCGCCGCCCAAGCGATCCATGGCCGAGTGGTTCGCGCCCTCGGGGACGAGATCACTCCCGAACGTCTCCTCGCCACCCCGACAGAAGAGCTGAGAGCCGCAGGGCTGTCGGGCAACAAGGTCCGCTCCTTGCAGGACCTGGCCACCAAGGTCCTCGACGGCACCGTGGTGCTCGAGCCACGCGGTCTGGCGCGCGAGAGCGACGAGGAAGTCGTTGCGCGCCTCACCACCGTCCGGGGGATCGGGAAATGGTCGGCGGAGATCTTCTTGATGTTCCAACTGCGGCGGCTTGACGTGTGGCCGACCGGCGACCTCGGCGTGCGCAAGGGTTTCGCATTGGCCTGGGGCATTCCCACTCCGACCCCCAAAGCGCTCGATGTGTTGGGCGAGCCCTACCACCCCTACCGCAGCATCGTCGCCTGGTACTGCTGGCGCGCCAACCAGCTCTACGCCGGCGCCGTCGCCACCGCTGTCACCGCCCAAGTGGGCGCTAGCGGCGGCAATCCCACACCGACGAAACGACAACGACAGGCACGCACATGAGCCAGGTCGGACTGAAGGAGGGATCTCAGGGGGACGTCGATCCCTAGACGCGCAAAACCCTCTCGAACGCCCGCCTGTCCAAGAGTGCGCTCGAATCGAGCGGATGGCCGTTGAGCCATGCGGCAGGGGTTCCCTGCGGATCCTGCGCTTGGTACGCGGCCTCCATCTTCAGTACCCACTTCTCATACCGGGCCGTCTGCACACCCGAGACGAAGTTGGATCCGCTGAGTCCCACTCGTGCACCGAGACGCACGAGTTCCTCGGTCGTGAACCCTCCAGTTCCCTCCGGTGGTTGTGCCGCAAAGAGCGCTCGGCGGAGTTGGTCAAAGCGACCGGCCTCTGCGGCGAGGGCGAGAGCGTTGTCCGCTCTCACCGACTCGGGTCCCAGGAAGCAACGCATCCGATATTCGACTGCGAGTTCACCGGCGTCCACACGGGCCGTAACCAGAGGTCCGTTCAGCTCTTCGAACTGTCGACAGTAAGGACACTGTGGATCTTCAAAGAGGACCATCCCCTGACTCGCACTGGCGTTGCCAAGGAGGACTCCACCTTCAGGGGTATGTCCGGAGGGCGTGATCCCAGGATCAGTTGCGTTCATTTCTGATTCCACCTCGTCCGAGACTTTTCCGTCGGGGTGCCGTGATGGCGGCACTACCACGCAGTCTCTCTCAGGTGCGGCTTCCTGATCAAAGCGGTCCGTTCGATCACTCGTCAAGTGGCCTCAATGGCCTTGAGGAGAAGACCTGCCGCGACGACGGGTTGGGCAATGAATGCAGCGTGCGACCCTCCACTCACCGATTCGACGGTGGCGTTGGCCCGCTTGGCCATGAAGCGCTCGCAGTCGGGCGGGATGGCAATGTCCTGTTCTGAGAGCATGTACCACGACGACAGGCTCTTCCACCCGGCGACGGTGGCGTTCTCGGTGAAGGCGGCCGCGCTCACTGGTCGCTGACTCACCGCCATGGTCGCGGCGACCTCGGCCGGCAGGTCTGCGCAGAACGCCTCCTGAAACGGTGATACGGGGATGAACAGGTCGGGTCCGCCCGGCGCTCCGGGGGCGTCATAGGGGATCGGCTCCACGTTCTTTCCCACCAGAGACGGAGGGTAGGGCTGATGTACGGAGATAGACCGGGCTTTTCGTCCGCCTACTCGCCGATACCGTAGAGAAAGTCATCGAGTGTTCCCCAGCTGTCCTTGGTGATCCTTCCCCCACCGGGGTGCCAGGCCACGACTACAGCCACCCCGTCCGGATCGCGGCCTACCACCGCACTCCACTCGCTGTGATCACGCCGGCTGACGAGGAGTTTCCGAGAGTCCAACTCGCTTGCGACCCGCTCCAGCTGATCGGCCGACTCGACTTCCAATACGAAGCTTCGCAGCCCGGTATGGCGAGCTCCCCCTATACGATCGCTCCCAAACGCTCGGAACACGATGACCTGAGGGTGATCGCTCTCCGGAGCGGTCACCGCCGCCAATTGCTGCTCTTGGGACAGCAGCGTAAAGCCAAGCACCTCACGATAGAAGTCAATCGATCGATTGAGATCAGTCACGTTCATCACGACACCCTGAAAGTTCATCCTTGCTCCAAGTCTTCAGTAGCGCTGGGGCACCATGCGTAGCCGCCATACATCCAAGCTGCACCTTCCATCCGGAGCTGCCCAGATCTGCCGATTCACGAGTCAACCTCATGTAGGGGACGTGCGTCAACGGCGTACGTTCGTAACCTTCCCCGATGGGCTGACGGCCTCGTCGCGCACAAGGCTCAGTACCTCGACGCCAGTGCCAAGGCGGCTTCGGTTACAAGCCAGAGACGAGCTCGGCCACGATCTCCGCTGCCGATTGGGTCTGCTTGGCGAGCGCAACGCTCTGTCCGGCCCACTGTGAGAGGGCTTCGATATCACCGGTGGTACCCACCATCGGGGGTGCCCCCTCGTACCGGACGATGGCTTCGCCGGACGCGAGGTGCGCGATGACGCCCTCTCCGGGTCGACTCCCCAGTGGGGGCCGGCCCGCCGCCTCCCACATCTCGGCCGTGGAGTTGCGTAGGGCGCGGTGGGGCGAATCGGGCCAGTCGACGTCGTACAGGTCGGCGTACCACTGGGCGTCGGTCTCGGCCGCGTTGATCAGACGCTGGCGATACTGCTCGTGGATGGGCATCTCCTGGGCCAGCAGAAATCGGGTACCCAGCCACGCCGCCTGAGCGCCCAGCGAGAGCACTGCGGCCACCCCGCGGGCGTCGCCGATCCCGCCGGCCGCGATCACTGGCACCGGCGACACCGCGTCCACGACGGCAGGCACCAAGGGAAGGGTCGCAATCTGACCTCCCACGTGTCCCCCGGCCTCCCAACCCTGCGCCACGATGACATCAACTCCGCCGGCGACTGCCCGCCGCGCCTCTTCGGCGCTGCCGACCGTGTGCAAAACGATTCCGCCCGCGTCGTGGACCTGCTCAACGTACCCGGCGGGATCCCCCAAAAACAGCGACACGATTCTCAATCCGGCGTCAAGCACCTCACCGAGGCGACGGTGCTGATCGGAGGTAAGTACGAGATTGCCGCAAAAGGGACGATCGGTGAGCGCCGCCGTCTCGCGCACCACCTCCCCAGCGGGAGTGGACCACGTCAGCGTCACCATGCCGAGCCCACCGGCATTCGAGACCGCAGCTGCCAGTTGGGGTACCGCCACCATTGGCGCCAGGACGATCGGCTGTTCAATCCCAAGTAGTTCGCAGACCGGCGTTCGCACCACTACCACCTACCCTTCCGCGCTGTATCTCTCAGTGCGTGCAACAGTCTCGACGTCGAGCGTCTGGCCAGCGCAGGCAGATCCACATTCGGCTATGACTGATACGACGTCGGCACCGACTGGGGAGCCCGCTTGTTCCAACCGTGAAAGTTCGAGTAGTCGCCCGCCTCCCAGGCCTCGCGCAGTCCGGGCTTGCTCAGGTCCCAGTCGGGGCGGATCTCGCTCGACGCAGCGCACAAGTCGCGCCACAGGTCGTAGAACGACGGGCGTCCCCAGAACCAGTACCCGTTGTAGATACGGTGAACCACCAGTCCCGGCTTGAGCACCAACGTGTGGGGGATCATCGGGTCGTGCTCGGGATCGGTGTACTCCTGAATCTGGAGGTCCTTCTGAATCGTCCGAGCGGGATCGGAGAGGAAGGTCCATTGGGCCCCGACTGAGGCACGGAACTCCTGAGTCGAGTGGTGGTCGTCGGTCGAGATGGTGACGATCTGGGTGTAGGCCACGGCGACCTTCGGATAGTTCGCCGCGAGCTCCAGGTGCTGTTGGTGCTCCTTGGGGCAGTAATTGCCCCGCGCCAGGGTCAGGACCAGCGGGTCCTCGCCTTGGAGCTCGCTGAGGCTCCGCACCGTGTCGGTGTGGTCGGGCAACCTGTAGTCGGGGAATGTGCCGCCGGGCCTGATGTCGGATCGCATGGCTCACCGCTTCCTTCGTCGTCTCGGGCGCTCAACCTCCGCGGTGGAGTCGAGCCCGTCCAGCCCAGCGACTGCTGAGCTTCTCCTCACATCATGATCCTTCGCGGCCGCCGCGTCACCTCCTCATCGCCCCACGTGTGCCGTCAATGTGGGAGGCATCCTCATTGTCCCGCGGGTCGTCCTCGGGGTCCGGGTAGCCGAGGCAGATCGGCCCGATAGCCCACACCTGGGTGACGTACGCTGAACAGCCCCGGCTGATAACTCGGATCTCCGACCACAGTGGGCGGGACCCGGCGCTTCACCCAAGCCGCCAGATACCGATCCCGCGATGTACGGGCGAAGGAGCTCACATGAGCACGACCCCTATAGCTGACTATGCGCTCCTTTCAGATCGGCACAGCGCTGCGCTGGTGAGCCGGGACGGGTCGATCGACTGGTTATGCTTCCCGCGGTTCGACAGCCCGTCGATCTTCGGTCGCCTCCTCGGTGACGAAGCGGGCCACTGGTCGATCCGGGCTACGAGCGCCACAGAAGTGACTCGTCGCTACCTGGACCGCACCATGGTGTTGGAGACCACCTTCCGCACGCCGACGGGTACGGTCGCGATTACCGACGCCCTGGCCATGGGCGATGGCAACCGGGGTCATGAGCTCGGCAAGGGTGCACCGCATCTTCTTCTGAGGAGTGTGACGTGCGTTGAAGGAGAGGTCGAGGTGACTCTGGAGTACGTCCCGCGCCCCGAGTATGGGCTGGTCCGTCCCCTGTTCGATGCTGTCGACGGGGGCGTGACCGCCTTTGGGGGCGCCGACGTGCTCGTCCTCTCTTCTCCCTCGACCCTGACCGTCGACCACCAGTCGGCGGTCTCGGGCCAGCTTCAGCTCCGCCGCGGCGAGACGGCGGGCTTCGCCCTGCATCACCGGAAGCGGGCGGAGCCGGATACGGCCAAGGTCTGGAGCCAATCCGAGATAGGCGCACGGTTGGAAGACACCATTTCGGCGTGGGAGTCGTGGTCGGAGCTTCACCAGGCCTACGAAGGTCCCTGGCGGGACCTGGTGCACCACAGCGGACGGGTGCTCCAGTCTCTCTCCTTTGCCCCTACCGGCGCGATCTGCGCGGCGGCGACCACGTCGCTGCCGGAGGCGGTTGGCGGCGCCCGAAACTGGGACTACCGCTACGCCTGGGTCCGGGACGCTTCCTTCACGATCGAGGCCCTGTGGGTGGCGGCCTGCCCTGACGAAGCCAATGAGTTCTTTGACTATGTGACCACCTCCGCGGCCGGCTCGCTCGACGGGGGCGGCGACCTGCAGATCATGTTCGGCATCGGCGGCGAACGGGACTTGACCGAGCGGGAGCTGCCGCACCTGGAGGGCTGGCGGCACTCCGCCCCTGTTCGGGTGGGCAACGGTGCCTGGAACCAACGCCAGCTCGACGTCTACGGCGAACTGCTCAGCGCCGTGTACCGCCTCTCGGACCACGTCTTCGACAACGCCTCCCGAGTCGGGCCAATGGCCTCCCCCGACAAGTGGGGTGCGCCCCCCGATCTGGCACCAGTCACACGACGGTTCTTCGTCCAACTGGCCGACACCGCGGCCCGGCGCTGGCAGGAAAAAGACCAAGGTCTCTGGGAAATCCGCGGCGAGCCCCGCGACTTCTTGTACTCCAAGCTGATGTGCTGGGTGGCCCTCGACCGGGCGGTGGCTTTAGCTGACCCTCTCGACGCCTCCGACCGGGTCGAGGCATGGAAGCAGACCCAGGCCCGGATCCGTGAGGCGATCCTCACCAAAGGCTGGAGCGACCGGGCCAACGCCTTCACCCAGTCCTTCGGCTCGGACGAACTCGACGCTTCCAACCTGATGCTGCCCCTGGTCGGGTTCCTTCCCGCCGACGAGCCCAAGGTGCTGGCCACGATCAACGCGACCGAAGAACGGCTTACCGATGAACGGGGACTTGTCTACCGCTACCGGTCCCATGACGGGCTCGACGGCGAGGAAGGCACGTTCCTTCTGTGCACCTTCTGGCTGGCCCAAGCCCTGGCCCGGGCCGGACAGACGGCTCGGGCCCGCACCGTCTTCGAACGGGTGGTGGCCTTCGTCAACGACGTCGGACTGCTCGCCGAGGAGGTCGATCCCGCCAGTGGAGAGCTCTTGGGAAACTTCCCCCAAGCCTTCAGCCATATCGGGCTCGTCAACGCGGCCTGGGCCATTTCTGAGGCCCAACGGGCACAGAAATCAGCCGCCGAGAATGCCCACGGCGCGCCGGCCGCGTCGGAGCGGCCGGGCAGTTCCTCGGCCTGAAGAGGTCGTGGCCGACGCCTGCTCAGATACTGGGGCCTGGACTTCGACGACGAGCGGCGCGAATGTGTTGCCGGGACCGGCTCCCGCAGGCAGGAACGTGGCTCCGGTCCCGACGGAGAGGAGCGGCGGTGGTGGACATGAAGCTCGAAGTGGTGGTGGTCCCGGTGTCCGACGTAGACCGGGCGAAGGGCTTCTACGCACGACTGGGGTGGCGCCTGGACGCCGATTTTCCCGGTGAAGGCGGCTTCCGGGTCGTGCAGCTCACGCCGCCGGGCTCGGCGTGTTCGATCATCTTCGGCAGTGGGATCACCTCGGCCACCCCGGGCTCGGCTCAAGGTCTGCAGCTCACCGTCACCGACATCGACGCAGCCCGGGCCCAGCTGGTCGACCGGGGGGTTGAGGTGAGCGACGTGTTCCATGACACCGGTGGGGTGTTCCACCACGCCGGCAACAAGGCACGCGCTCCCGGCCCGGCCCCAGACCACAAGAGCTATGGGTCGTTTGCTTCGTTCAGCGATCCGGACGGCAACGGCTGGTTTCTTCAAGAGGTGACGACGCGCCTTCCGGGGCGGTGACCACACGGAGAGCTGCGACTCGCCGGGTCAGCCACGCTTCACGAGCAGGAGGTATCAGGATGCCAGCCACTTACGCTTCCGTCGCCGATCTGGCGGCCGCTCTGCGTCGGGCCGAGGATGCCCACGGGCACCACGAAGAGGAGCTCGGGCATCCCGACCCGGACTGGCCGGATTGGTACGCGCAGTACATGGTGGACGAGCAGCCAGGGCTCACCGGTCAGGCCAGCCCCGGGGCACGCACATGAGCAGCTACGACGTCATCGTCTTGGGCGCCGGCTCGCCGGGCGAGCACTGTGCAGGCGAGTTGGCCGATGGGGGACTGCGGGTCGCCGTCGTCGAGCGCCAGCTGGCCGGCGGCGAGTGCTCCTACTACGCGTGCATCCCCTCCAAGACGCTGCTGCGCCCCGGGGAGGCGGCTCAAGAGGCACGCGAAGCGGCGGCCAGCGCCGAAGTCGATGTCGAGGCGGCTCTGGCATATCGCGACTTCATGGTCTCGAACTACTCCGATGCCAGCCAGGTGCACTGGCTGGCGGACAGGGGTATCGACCTGCTGCGCGGCACCGGCCGGCTGGCCGGGGTGGGGGTGGTCGAAGTGGACGGTGTGCCCCATACGGCGGGGCACATCGTCGTGGCGACCGGCTCGGATCCGGTCGTCCCGCCGGTGTCGGGCCTGGCTGACCTGGAGGGTGTCTGGACCAACCGCGAGGTGACCGGCATGAAGGCCGTGCCACGGCGCCTGCTGATACTCGGTGGTGGGCCGGTCGGCGCCGAAATGGCCCAGGCCGTGTGCCGTCTGGGTGGCGAGGTGGTCCTGGTCGAAGCGGCAGAACGTGTGCTCGCCCATGAGCCCGCGCCGCTGGGCGACGCGCTGGGCGAGGTGCTGCGTGGCGACGGAGTCGAACTGATGTTGGGCGTCCAGGCGACGGCGGCGCGCCGTGACGCCGAGGACTACGTGCTCGCACTGAGTGACGGCCGCGAGGTGCGCGGCGACCACCTGCTTGTCGCCACCGGCCGCCGTCCCCGCGTGGACGGGATCGGCCTCGACACAGTCGGCGTCCACGCTGACAGGCACGGCATCCCGGTCGACACCCACCTGCGCGCCGGCGAGGGTCTGTGGGCCATTGGCGACGTCACCGGTGTGCGGCTGCTGACCCACGTCGGGAAGTACCAGGGCGAGGTCGTGGCCGCCAACATCCTCGGCGAAACCCGCCAGGTCAACTACGAAGCCATTCCCTCCGTCGTCTACACGGACCCCCAAGCGGCGTCGGTGGGCGCCGCACAAGCCACGTTCAGCGCCACCACCCCGCTCTCCGAGGTGGCCAAGACCGCGACGTACACCCATGCCTACGCACAATCGAAGGGCTTTCTGACCCTCCTCAGCGACGGCGACCGGCTGACTGGCGCCTACGCTCTGGGACCCGAGGCCGGCGAGTGGCTACAGCAAGCCACGCTGGCCATCCGGGCCAAGGTGCCACTCGAGGTGCTGCGGGACACCATCCAGCCGTTCCCCACCTTCTCCGAGATCTACGTCGCGGCCCTCAAGGCGCTCCACAAGCTGGTCGGGGCGGCGCGCCAGCCCTCCGCGGAGCGACAGCCATGAAGCAATCCCGGTGCCAAGCTTCGGGAGGAACCGCCAACCGCTTCCCCGCCTTCGGCTGAGGAGGCGCTGCCATGGAGTATCTCGTGACTATGACCACCCACGTGCCGGATGGGACATCAGAGGAAGCCATCGGGGATATCCGCGCCCGCGAGGCGGCACATTCGGGCGAGCTGGCCACGCAGGGGCATCTCCTGCGCTTATGGCGCCCGCCGCTGCAACCGGGCGAATGGCGCACGCTCGGACTGTTCGCGGCCGACGACAGCGTCGGACTCGAGGAGGTGCTCGCTTCGATGCCGCTGCGGGTGTGGCGCACCGATGAGGTCGCTCCGCTCTCGCCTCACCCGAATGACCCGGCCGGGCAGACCGAAAGGTCCGGAACGCCCCCGCCCGAACCAGAAGGCCGCGAGTTCCTGACCACGTTCACCGTGGCCGTTCCGGCGGACGCCGCACCCCAGAACGTCGATGCCACCACCCAGTGCGAAGCTGATCGGGCGTGGGAACTCGCCGGACAAGGCTACCTGGAGCGACTCGGGTCGCTGCCCGGGCAGGGCCGCGCGCTCGGCCTGTGGCAGGCTCCCGACTCGGCCGGGATGAACGCGATCCTCGCGTCGCTGCCGTTGTCCCCCTGGATGAGCGTGCAGACGACGCCACTCACCCCCCACCCGAGTGACCCGGCGCTCACCCGCGGCTGACGATGGGGACGTCATGAGCGAGCAGGACCGCAAGGTCGCCATTATCACCGGAGGTTCGCAAGGCATCGGCGCCGGACTTGTGGCTGAGTACCGTCGGCGGGGCTGGGCGGTCGTGGCAACGTCCCGGACAATCAAGCCCGATGGGGACCCGGCTGTGCTCACCGTTGATGGGGACATCTCTGAAGCCGCCACCACCGACCGGATCATCAACGGGGCACTCGGACGCTTCGGCCGCATCGACACCCTTATCAACAATGCCGGGGTCTACATCTCCAAGCCGTTCACCGACTACACCGCTGAGGATTACGCAGCTGTGGTGGGCGTCAATCTCACCGGATTCTTCACGCTGACTCAGCGCGCCATCGTCGAGATGCTCAAGCGAGAAGACGGCCACATTGTCAACATCAGCACCACTCTGGCCGACTACGCCAACTCGAGCACGCCCTCTGTCTTGACTTCGCTCACCAAAGGCGGCCTGGCCTCGGCCACCAAGTCACTGGCCATAGAGTACGCCTCCCGCGGCATCCGGGTGAACGCTGTCTCGCCAGGCATCATCCAGACGCCAGTGCATCCGGCAGAGAGTTACGCCGGACTCGGCGCGCAGCTCCCTCCGGTTGGACACGTGGGCCAGGTCCGCGACATCGTCGACGGCATCCTCTTCCTGGAGTCGTCGCCGTTCATTACCGGCGAAGTCCTGCACATCGACGGGGGCCAGATCGCTGGCCACTGACGCTCCACTACCGGTTGTCCCGCTCGCCGACCAGCCCGTTGGGACGTTGTTGTCGGTCAACGTCGGCGTGCCGAAGGATGTGACCTGGCAGGGGAGGACAGTGTTTACGGGGGTGTTCAAGGACCCCGTGCCTGGTTCCCGCCGGGTCCGGCGGCTCAACGTTGACGGCGATGGTCAGGGCGACCTGACCGGTCACGGTGGCGAGCAGCGTGCGGTGTTCGTGTACCAGATCGACTCGTACCGGTACTGGGAACACGAGCTTGGACGACACGACTTCGTCTACGGACAGTTCGGCGAGAACTTCACTGTGGAGGGACTAGCCGACGACGAGGTGTGCATTGGCGATCGCTACCAGATCGGCAGCGCGACCTTTGAGGTAACGCAACCTCGCGTCACGTGCTATCGCGTCGGGATCCGCATGAATGATCCGCAGATTCCTTCGTTGCTCGTCTCCCACCACCGTCCAGGTTTCTACTTCCGGGTGCTCGAAGAGGGCGACGTACAGGCGGGGGACAACATCATAAAGCTCTCCTCGGGTCCCGAGCAGATGACCGTTGCCGACGTCGACGGGCTGCTCTACCTGCCCGGGCACACGCGCCAAGGATTGCTGCGAGCGCTCCGGATTCCTGCCCTCAGCCCCGGCTGGCAGGGCTCGTTTCGCGCTCTGCTGAATGAGGAACCCGGCGGCGGCAACGCGGGCCTGGCGGTGACGAGCCCGCCTCCCGCCTGGCCCGGCTTTCGTCAGTTGACCGTCACCGCAGTCACGCACGAGACCGACTCGGCGATCTCGATTCGGCTCGAGGATCCCGCGGGCACTCCACTACCGGCGGCCCGCCCGGGTCAATACCTCACTCTACGAGTCCAGCCCCACGCGCGACCGCAGGCGCTGTTGCGTAACTATTCGCTCTCCGGGCCACCCGGGGCGGATTACTACCGGATCACCGTCAAGCGCGAACGCGATGGCGCCGTCAGCGGCTATCTGCACACTCGTCTCGCCGTCGGCGACCAACTCGACATTGCTGCACCACGTGGCACGTTCATCCTTCATCAGGCGCAGGCACCCGTGCTGCTGATCAGCGCCGGGATCGGTGCCACCCCCGTTCTCGCCATGCTGCATGCACTGGAGCAGGAGCACTCCGACCGGGAGATCTGGTGTCTGTACGGCGCCCGCAACGGTGGTGAGCACCCGTTCGCCGCCGAGGCCCGTGCCCTCGTCGCCTCGCTGCCGAACGCACGGGCCCACGTGTACTACAGTCGCCCCGGCCCGGCTGACCTCGAAGGACGCGACTTCGACAGCGCGGGACGTTTGACCGCGTCATTGCTCGCCGAATTGAACCCACCTTCCGCGGCCGAGGTGTACATGTGTGGGCCGACCGTCTTCATGGACGACATCAGCGCGGGCCTGGCCGCCTTGGGGTTCGACGCCTCCCGCGTCCACACCGAGGTGTTCGGGCCCGCAGCGGGCCAGACGCCGGGGATCGCGGCGACGCCGGCGCGGCAGCCCCACCCACCCCCCGGCCAGCCCGGAAACGGACCGACCGTCGCGTTCGCCCGCACCGACCTCACGATCCCATGGAGCAGTGACTACGGCACTGTGCTCGAACTTGCCGAGTCCTGCGACGTTCCCGTCCGCTGGTCGTGCCGCACCGGCGTCTGCCATACCTGCGAGACCACGCTCATCGCCGGGGATGTCGAGTACAGCCCCGACCCGGTTGAACCTCCCGCTCAAGGGAGTGTGCTCATCTGCTGCTCACAGCCCCGCGACGACATAGTGCTCGATCTGTGACCAGCGCACGGCGGCTTTTCTGACATGGCATTCAGCATGTGACTCCCCGTGGGAGCTGATTCGTTCACTCGACGCATCAGGGGGACGGCGGCGCACCGGGGAGCACATTGTGGGAAGGTGTTTCCGCGTCTTCAGTGTGAAGGTATCGGTAACAAGAAAAGGGAGAAGGGACCATGGCTGGACGTCTCGAAGGAAAGGTTGCTTTCATCACCGGCGCTGCCCGAGGTCAGGGTCGGGCCCATGCGGTGAGAATGGCGCAGGAGGGTGCGGACATCATCGCCGTCGATATCTGTCGTCAGATCGATTCGAACCCCTACCCGCTCGCGTCGCCGGCTGATCTGAGCGAAACCGAGCGGTTGGTCAAAGAGTGCGGCCGCCGGATACTTGCCCGGCAGGCCGACGTGCGGGATCGATTCGAGTTGCGAGAGGCGCTCGAAGCCGGCGTGGCCGACCTGGGGCGTCTCGATATCGTGGTGGCCAACGCTGGGATCTGTCCCATGGCGCCGGCACCGGCCGACGCGCACGACTTTGTCGACGCGACCGACGTGGATCTCATCGGGGTGATGAACACCGTGGCCGTGTCGCTTCGCCACATCGCAGACCACGGTTCGATCGTGATCACCGGGTCGAACGCCGGTTTGATGCCCAACACCACATCCACCCCGACAATGGGGCCCGGCGGTTCCGGGTACAGCTGGGCCAAACGCACCCTCGTGGAGTACACCGAGCAGATGGCCATCCACCTGGCGCCCCGTTTCATCCGGGTCAACGCCATGCACCCGACGAACTGCAACACCAGCCTGCTCAACAACGACCACATCTACAGCGTGTTCCGTCCCGACCTCGAGCACCCCACCCGAGAGGACGTCCTGCCCGCCTTCGTCCACTTCCAGGCCATGCCCATTCCCTACGTCGAGCCGGAGGACATTGCCAACCTGGCCCTGTTCCTGGCGAGTGACGAGTCTCGTTACATCACCGGCCAGCAGATCAGAGTGGATGCAGGATCCCTCTTGAAATGGCCGAACGGGCCAACCGGCTGAGTTGCCCGCGGTGTTCGCGGCAAAGAGTCGGGCCGCGGAGTCTTCTGGAGCAACCCTGTCGCGGGCCTACGCTTCGCTCACAGTTCGCGCTGGTCTCCACGGCCCGGCCAGGTGCCCACCGTCCACCACCATCTGGGCGCCGGTGACGTAGCTCGCCTCATCGCTGGCAAGGAACAACACCAGCGCGGCCACCTCGTCCGGGCGTCCGAGCCTAGGGATCGGTTGCCACTCCACCAGCCGCTGGACGTGGTCGCGGGCCTCCGCAGAGATGTGAGGAGTATCGATCACCCCCGGGTACACGGCATTGACCCGGATACCAGCGGAGCCAAGCTCCACAGCCGCCGAGCGGGTCAAACCGGTGATGGCGAACTTGGAGGCGGAGTAGCTGGAAAGGCCCGCAATACCAACCAGGCCGTCGATGGAGGAGATATTGACAATCGACCCGGCGCCCTGTCGCCGCATCGGGCCGCTGACCGCGCGGGTGCCGTAGAAGACACCGTTGACGTTGACGTCCATGACCTGACGGTGCTCCTCGAGATTCATCCCTTCGAATGTCCCGACTGCGGCGACACCGGCGTTGTTCACGAGGATGTCCAACCGATGCCATCGGTCGACCACCATCTGCACCACCGGATCCCACCCCGCGGCGTCGGCCACGTCGAGGACCGCGAACACGGTTGACTCACCGAGCTCAGAGGCCAGCGACCGACCGGCAACCTCGTCGACGTCCGCGATGAGCACACGGGCGCCCTCCTCGACAAACCGTTCTGCCTGGGCCTTTCCCAGTCCGCTGGCGCCCCCCGTGACGATGGCTGTCTTGCCGTGCAGCCGATCTCCCACTACAGCTCCTCTCTTTAGGTGGTACTGCTCTCGCATCCCGATTACGACCTGATCCCGACGGTCTCCGGCGAGAGCCTGTGGCTGGCGAACTCCGGTCGGCGGTTACCCGGTTTCGGACTGGATGTCGAATCGATCGATGTAGTCCCGGAACGCCTCTCGGATCTCCTTCCCGGTCAACCCGTACTCCTCGGGGCTGTAGGCATGCTTTCCACGGGCTCCGGGAGGATTAGCGTCTGACCACTCGGCCATGGCCGCCCGGGTGGATCCGTCCAACTCCAAGCCGAGGAAGCGGTAGATCCGTTCTGCCACTCCGACCGCGTCAGTCTCGACCTCCTTCTGGCTGATGTCGATGAAGCGGTGCTCGCCTATCGATTGCCTGGCCCGCATGGCCCGGCCAATGCCGTCCACGAGGTGCTCCAGCAGGAATCTCCCGAGCTTTTTCGGGTCCGGTGGACTATTGGGGAGGGCATTGCGTTGCGCGGTCGCGACGGTGCTGCACGTGGAGGGCAAGGCGAGGGTCGGGTCGCGATGGGCCATGACGAACATCGCTTCGGGGTACTGCCTGGCGAGATCGTCCAAGTGGAAGTTGTGGTACGGCGCTTTGACGAGCCAGCGATGGGGAGGCCGACGGGTGTGGAGCATCCTGAGGATGCGTTCGTGGTAGGCGTAGGTCGTGGTCAGATCGGCCGATCGCCACCACCGGGTGTAGCTCGGCAGCGGGAGCCCGAGCTCCTGGTTGTGGAAACCGAGGCCGAGCAGCTGGCCGTCGTCCGCCGGTCCGTCAACGCTCGCAATGTGTTGGACCGACCCTCCCCCTCCGCTGTCCTTTGCCAGGGCCGCCAGCCGCCTCGGGTCATCGTCGTCAGATATCGATCCGGCGGGCGGGACTGGGCTGCTGATCTCCCATCGCCGCTGGAACCGGAAGGTCGGTCCTATGGCCAGGAGGAACTGCAGGGCGGTCGTGGCCGTCCGGGGAAGGCCGTGGATAACCACCAAGCCGGAGATAGGGGGCGCCTCCGCTTCCCGATCGGCGTACCAGTCTTCGGTGCGCAGACGGATGTCGAGGCGCGAGAGGATGTTCTGCTCCAGGCGGGCCTCTGAATCGGCGTCCGGGGGAAGATCCGAACGAGCCGCGTCCAGCAGGTGGACGAGACCGTCCTGCCACCCGACTGCTCCTAGGTCGTCCAGCCGGGCCCGGCTGCGGGCCTGGGCGACCAGTTCGTCGAGGCCGGAAATTGTCACCGGTCGCGACTCGGAACCACCGAGTCGGTCGAGTAGGACCACCGCGTCGTCACCGGAACCGACAGCCGCCGCGCCACCCCGTCCCGGCGACGACCGATGGTCGCCGAACGCTCGGCCGGTTCGACTCTCCTCGTTTGGGGATGGAGGGCCGAACCGATTTCGGCAAAGGGGACGACGCGGGTCGCCGGCTGCGGTCGGCTGTCCACCATGACCCAACGGATGACGATCACGCCGCGTTGGTGTCCGACCGTGTCCAGCCAGTTGGGAACCCCCGGGTCGTCGTGGGCGATGACAACCCGGCAGACCCCGTCGGGGTCGAGTTCGACCTGATGGCCGTTGAGGCTGGTCTGATGGTAGGAGAAATCGAAGGTCCGGTACCACATGTCGCCTACGGAGATACTCCAGAAGAAGCCCTCGGGGGGGGTGAACTCCACAATCAGGGCCTCCTCGGGCCGCAGGTCGAAGAAGCCCTTCACCGACGATCGAGACGAGTTCATGCCGGTCCCCGGCAGAGGTCTGGGAGCTGGAATCACATTGTCGCCCTCATTGCGAAACGAATGAACCATGTCGACCCAGTAGTCAGCGTTCTCTGCCACGAGCTGACCGAGCGCATCGAGCTGTTCGCCGATGTCGGCGGCGGTCGGGACCCTGAGACACTG
>Ga0302324_100005368_pt1 | contig 27934 bp, 24 predicted proteins | sample Palsa_T0_1_FD_201949 | JGI IMG/M metagenome (GOLD analysis project Ga0302324, IMG submission 201949) | Peat permafrost microbial communities from Stordalen Mire near Abisko, Sweden - Palsa_T0_1 | ecosystem: Environmental > Terrestrial > Soil > Palsa > Peat permafrost | place: Sweden: Abisko...
GCGACCTCGCCGCCTTCACCGCCGCCCACGGCACGCTCGTCTTCCGTCATGGATCGTTGCAGAAAACTCAGCCCATGTGGGTCGACCGCACCGGCAAAGAGGTGGGACGCTTTGGCGAGCCCGGCCTTTATTCGGCGCCTCAAGCCTCCGCTAGCGGATCCCTGGTCGGGCTGGTCCGTCCTGATCCTGACACGGGCAAGGCCGATATTTGGGTCGTCGACACCAGCCGGAACACCATGTCGCGTAGCACATTCGCTGATGCGGCCAGCATTTCGTTCGCATTTTCTCCGGACGCCAAGAGGATCGCGGTCGGCACGGTTGCGGGCACAGCCTCAAGTGGAATCTGGCTTCAGCCCACCAGCGGTTCTGGTAACCAGGAGAAGCTTGAGACGCCCAAGAACTATGGCGCGGTGATCAGTTGGTCTCCCAACGGCCGCTATCTCTTCTTGATGGTGCAGAACAATGCCACGCGGGCTGACATCTACTACATCGATCTCAGCGGCGACAGAAAATTGACCCCTTTTATCCAATCGCCGGCTAATGACTACGGTGCTGTTCTGTCGCCGAACGGCAAATGGCTCGCCTACGGGTCCGACGAGTCGGGAAGGTCTGAAGTCTATGTAACTGCATTTCCCGGTCCCGGAGGCAAATGGCAGGTCTCCAACGGCGGCGGTGGTTCGCCTTCGTGGGGCGCGGATGGAAAGCAGCTCTATTACACAATTGCGGATAAGTTTATGGTCGTGGCAATTCAGAATGTCGAAACCTTCCAGTTCGGAGCCCCGACCGCGTTACCCCTCCACGTAAATGAATTCGCCGCCGTCGGACCGGCGGCGCCCGGCGAGCGCTTTCCCGCTCTGAAAGCATTGACCGGAGGTCAGGCGCACCCTCAGGAAGTAATCCTCAACTGGACCGGCACGCTGAAGCAGTAGCTGACTCTACCTGTGGCTCGCGGCGTTTGTGGCTGCGCACTCTGGATTCAACGCTGCCGGAAGGCAGGAAGGCTTAACGATCCATGACACCGCAGGTTCACCGAACCGCTCTAATTACTGTTAACCAGGTGATCTTCATCCGATCCATACTCGGCGCTCTGCTGGCTCTTGCGACGCTGCTCACACCCTCGTCTGCCCAGTCGCAACTCGTGCCCGGGTCCATGGACATTCACTGGAACGAAGGTGCAACAGACTGCAAAACCAGCTCGCAAGCGCCCATTGAGGTACACGCCTACAACCCGCAGACATTCATCCTTCGAGAAAACCTTTGTGCCACCCTCGAAGCGCCTTTCATGTACCTCCTCATTGGATCGGCAAAGGCGCTTCTCATCGACACCGGCGACGTTGCAGATCCGAATCAGATGCCGCTGGCGAAGACAGTGATGCACCTGCTGCCCGCAAACGGACCCACGCAGTTCCCCTTGCTTGTAGTCCACACACATCGGCACCTTGACCATCGTGCGGGCGATGGGCAGTTCACGCCTTTACCGAACGTTCAGGTGGTTGGATTTGATATTGACAGCGTTCGGCGCTACTACAACTTCACCAATTGGCCGAACGGTCTCGCCCAGATCGATCTCGGTGATCGAACTGTCGATGTGATCCCAACGCCCGGACACAACCAGACTGAGGTCTCGTTCTACGATCGGAATACGGGACTATTCTTTTCTGGCGACTTTCTGATGCCGGGTCGTCTTCTCATCGACGACGCCAGCGCCGGCCTTGCCAGCGCGAAAAGAGTCGCAGCCTTCGTCAGGGACCGCCCGGTCAGCTTCGTTCTCGGCGGACACATCGAACTCGACGCTTCCGGGGAAACGTTTCCGTGGGAATCCCAACATCATCCGCACGAACATATCCTGCCCATGACGAAAGACGATCTGCTCGCGCTGCCGGCGGCCATCGGCAGCTTCAACGGCTTCTACACGAGAAGCGGCAGGTTCATCCTGATGAATTCGATGCGCATCCTCATCGCCTTCGCCGTTCTTGCAGGAGTTGCACTGATTGCGCTGGTTCTGCTGCTGGTTTTGTACCTGCGGCGCCGCAGCCGCGTGCGCAGGCTGCGAACGGCAGGCCAAGGCTGACTGAAGTTCCCTTCTGGAGAATTCCACTTGTGCGCGTAAACTAATGTGGGAACCGGAGGCGGACGTTGAGTGCCACCAGACCTCCTGACGCTAGCACGAGGGCCGAAACATGTTGCTTGCGCATGAAGAACTTCTCCGGGAATTTCAGGACTTTGCTCTGACTGCTCCGACGGCTAAGCCGGTCATGGAGCATATCGCCCAGCGTCTGCATGAGAAGATGACGCGCTACAACTGGGTAGGCTTCTATCTCGTCGACCCGGCGGATCCCGGTATTTTGCTGGTCGGACCTTTCGTCGGCAGCTTTACATGTAGTCGGAAAGTATTTGGAGAAAGGGTAGTCCCTTCGGCACGGAAATAATCACCAGCTCGGGAGCATCTATCGCTGCGCTGGAGCGCTGCGCCACCCTAAATCAAGAATCCTTGATTTACACACTCCTATGTGTAACACTTTACACATGGCAACCAATCTGGCTTTGGATGATTCGTTGATTGAAGAGGCGCGGCGGGCGGGGAAGCATAAGACCAAGAAGGAGGCGGTTACGGCGGCGCTGGGGGAGTATGTGCGGCGGCGGAAACAGGTTCGCATCCTGGAGGCGTTTGGCAGTTTTGAATTTGATCCGGGATATGACTACAAGGCGGAACGGCGTGGGCGCAGGGTTAAGACGCGGTCGTGACCGGTGCGGCCACTGTGATAGGGAAGCGAGCCAAACGCGCGAGTAATGTGTCGCAAAGAACCCTTCGGTCGCTCGCGCTCTCTCAGGGCAGGCTGCGACACACCGCGCGGCTCGCCTGGATTCCTCGCTGCTCAAAGAACGACTTGCTCGGGATGACAATATGACCGTTCTGGTGGACACTCCGGTGTGGTCGCTGGCGCTGCGGCGCAAGGAGGCTGATTTGAATGCCCGCGAGCGGGTTCTGACGCGGGCGCTGGCGGAGTTGATCCGGGAGGGGCGGGCGCAGATTGTGGGAGCGATCCGACAGGAACTGCTCTCGGGCATTCGCGAGGAGGGGCAGTTTCACAAGTTGCGGAACTACCTGAGAGCTTTCGATGAACCAGGCATCCAGGTTCTGGATTATGAGGAAGCCGCGCGCCTGCACAATCTGTGCCGGGGGCGGGGAATCGCGGGGTCGGCAATTGATTTCCTGATATGTGCGGTGGCGCAGCGGCGGGACTGGCACATCTTTACAACCGACCGCGACTTTGAGCGGTATGGGCGCGTGCTGGCGCTTAAGTTGTATTCGGCGGCGTGAAGGTCGTGGCCTCAAAATCTTCCGCAGAGCAAAGCGCTGTCCGTGCGATGACGATGAGGGAATGGAGGCGCGGGTCGGAATCGGACTCCTTATGATATTGAAAACAAAGGACTTCGTTTAGATTCAGGGGGTTAACTTCTCTGCTTACCGTTCAAATTCTTAGCTTCCGCTGGGGTCTAGCACAAAATTAGCACAAAATCTGGTGTCTGACGCCTACCGGGGGATGATCGTCGGCATGTTCGCGGTCGCCTTGACGAATATTCGTTTCGGTACAATCGCAGAGATCAAGGGAACCTGATATTCAAAGCTTCTTTGAAAACGCGTTGTGGAACGGGTGGATTCGCTTCCCGTGGTGTACCCCGGGCGGTGATCGGCCCCCGCCGCAGCCTGTTCACAATTCGACAAACTCGATGATTCGCACAGTATAGTACTAGGTTAGTGGGAACTGCCGCGGGCTCGATAATGAAAATGAAGAAGAGCGATCTCCGCACCGCTAACGCTTCGCTTATTCTCACCATTGCAGTATTGGGGGTTGCCTCCAAATTCGCAGGGGTTGGTCTATTTGCATTGCCCGCACTCCTTGATGCCAGGATAGTTTTAGCTGCACAAACAAAACAGGCAACTGGCCAGCGGACCGTAAAACTGGGTGCCTATCGACTTGCCGGAGGAACCGTTTACGTCGGAGTCGAAGCCGAGCCACCCGATCACCCCACGATACAGTTTTACGACGAAAAGACGGGCCGAACCGGAACTGTCGATCACATCTCGGGGCAGGAGTACCGAACCGCCGACTCCCCGCCGATGAAGTTCGTGTTGGATTTGCCGATTTCCCAAATTGTGGAGAATGCATTCATTATCGAGAACGGCACTGATCGTCTCGGCGCATCGCTGTGGTACGCGCCCGGAGCCGGGCAGCACCAACAATCGTGTTGATTCACGGCGCCGATGACGAGACTCGCGAGATGGGATTCCTCATTCCTTACTTTGTTTCGCATGGACTTAATGTTGTCGCGTACGATCAGCGCGGCACAGGCGAATCTACCGGAAACTGGCATTTCGCTGGGCCCGACTCCAAAGGCCGATGATGTCATCGCGGTGCTCCAAAAAATCAAAAACGATCCGGCAGTGAACGCGCATCGGATCGGTGTCTGGGGATTCAGCAATGGTGGTTGGGTTGCACCGATGGTTGCGACGCGCTTTCCGCTGGCATTCATGATTTTGAAAAGTGCGTCGAGCGAAACCATAGCGGAAAATGTGTTGTACGAGATCGGGCAAGCCTTGCGTGAACACGACCGCTTCACGCCGAGACAGGTATCCGCTGCGCTTGATTTCGAACGAACTATGTTTCTCGCGCTGGAGACGAACTCGAATTGGAGCGCTGCGGGCGAAGCCTTATATGCGGCCAAGAACCAGCCGTGGTTCCCGTATATGCGAATCCGGCCAGGAATGACTAGTCCGCCGCCGCCGATGTTGTCCGCTTTACGTGCTGCTCTAATCTACGATCCGACTGCGACTTTGCAGCGCGTTCGTACTCCGACGCTTGCGCTATTCGGAGCCCTCGACAAGAACGTGGATTCCGCCGACAGCGCCGCACGATTTCGCAAGGCATTCAATCGAGCTGGGTTGAAGGACCTGACCATTTTGATTCTCCCAGGAGCAGGTCATACATTGGAAAGATCGACGACTGGATACGTGGACGACCCGTCGATGCCTGAGCGGATGGTCGAGGGCTATCCGGAAGCCATGATTCGTTGGCTCAATGCTCGGTCGCTTTTGGGCGACATCGAAGCCCACTAGCTGGGCTATGTCTCGCCCGGTATCAGAAGACTTACTCTCAAAAGAGGGTGTAAGGTATGAGTGACGGGCAACCAGGAAGTACCCAAGGTAAGGTTTGCCGACCAACCGGGAGTAATTGCGGAACGGCCCGACTTAAGGATACTGGGTACGCCGACGACCGGGGGCCGAGCCCTTCGGCGAACCCATGCCGCATGGGCATTTAATTCGCTTATCCTTCTTCCAGCTTCAGTCCACCGAACGCGGACTTGCCGCCGAGCGACGTATAGAACGCAATGCCGGTCAGCGCCGACACCGCCAGCAGGGCAACCACCCCGACGCCGAAGTACCATGCCGAGGGGTCGGGAGTAAGGGGCAGATTTAACATGTCGCCGACAAGAAACATCACGACCATCGTCAACAGCCCGCACCGCAAAACCACGGCCGCAACGAGCAGCCAGAACAAAACCCCGCCCACAACATCGACTACGGCAAAGTTGGATTGGGCGGAGAAGATAAGCGAGAACACTATTACCGTGACCGCCACTACAAGCCAGTCGCGCCGCAGCAGGAGGCGCAGCAAGAACAGGACGAACAACACCGCCAGGCCGATAAACGTGTCCCACACCACCGCGGAGGCCATCCAGCCCAGCTCGAAACGGCCGCCCAGCAGCATTGTAGGGAAGATCTGAACAGGCGGAGAATCCTGAATCCGGCCTCTCCAATAACCGGCCAGCCAGACGATAGACGCGAAGCGCAAGAGACCGACTGCGGCCACGCCGAATAAAACATCGCGGCCCACTAGCGGATCACGAAACTCTCCGGCCAGCAGCGCCTGGCGGGCCGTCTAGAGCAAGAAAAACACCAAAACATGGCAGTTTTCAGTGTTCGTTGAGGCGCTCGGCGTTTGAGGCTCTAGGCGTGGCCAAACGCACTTGGCAAAACGGGCCCCCAGGGGACTCCCCGGGCGTACCCCTGTCCCTGCTCAGTGACCCCCTATCACATTGCAAATAAGTGACTTACTGTAGAGTGATCAGAGACGGACATGGGCTCAAGGATCCGCCGGTCGCGTTATTGATACACGAATTCGCGACTTTCGCTTCTCTTTCGGGGCGAATGTACGACGTAGACAGGTCGACTCGATTTAAACCATTGATAACAGGATAGATAAGTGAGAGGTTGTCACTTCCTTATTTTGACAAGCGGTCAGAAGGGCCGTTCACAAGGCCGTTTCACGCACGTAATCGCTTCACCGGCTCGCGGGGCTTCCCGCCGTAGCCATACTACCTGAGGTATCAATCAAGAGCAGGACGTTCCGGCCTCTGGTTTGTACCTCGGTCTCGGCACCGTCAGCCGCTCGTAGGGACAACTTCCCCTCTTTGTTGAGGGTGAGCAATTTTCTCATTTGAAGTCTTTGGGCCGCAGCCCACCGCACGGTAGGGGAGCCGTGCTCACGGAGGATTTGAGTCCTGTTCACTTATAAAGTCAAGGGGCACCGGGCTAGCGTAAAGCGAACAACAGGCGAACGACGTGATAGCATGCCGAGTGGATGAGGGCCGCAAACGAGTTGTCGGGATTATGGCGGCGATTCTCGCAAGCCTGCACATGGAGAGAGCCGACGACCTGTTTGATTTCGAATCATAACTCTTATTGATGGCCTCTAGAAATCTATTTCAATGTCACCGTGATGGGCGACGAAGTCGCGCGGCCGTAGACCGTAACCGGCGGTCCTGATACAGGACAACAAGGCGCGATCGAATTCCCCGAGTACACCGCCGTTAACGTGTTGGCGCCTGGCGCGAGCTGTGACGCACTGAGCGGCAGACTTGCCGAAGACGTGTTGGCGCTGGTCGGATGCAGGGTTTGCTTTGACAGCAAGGCTGACCCCAGCATGAAGTTCACCGTACCGCTGGGCACACCGCCACCACCCGGAATGGCGGACACCGTGACCTTCAGCGTGGTTGCCTGACCTGGCTGGAGAGTGTATGCCCGCGAGGTCAGATCCACTGTCAACGAGTTGGCAATTGCGACTCCAGTGTTTTCGTAGGCGCCAATGTCAATGTTAGAGCCGTTCATCCGAGGATTGCCGAGGAAGTCGGTGCTGCCATAGATGGAGTCGGGGGAACTGCCATTGGGATCACACCAGCCAACGCTGCAGGAGAGGCTGGTGCTGCCGGCACCGACGGCCGGCGAAGAAGGGATGGTGTCAAAGTTCGGAGGCGTGGCTCCCAGATCGAGGAAGAGAGGATCCGTGTTCAGGGAGTGTGCATCTTCGCTGCTGGAGGTCTGCCAGTTGGAAAAACTTGTGTAGGTATTCTTGTTTCCCCACCAGATTGACGTTCCTTCTACGTACCCCGCAGCCGAGTGGTACAGGTTCCAATTGAGCGTCGCAGGCGGGGCGGGGTACGTTTTTGAAAAGGGGACGTAGCTGAATATCCAAGTGTTGTATGCGCTGGCGTAGACAACGTTGTTTTCGTAGATGTTGCCTTGAGCGCTGCCCACCTGGTGCTGAATCTGGAATTCGCCGGTCGAGCCGCCTTCAGATGCGTTGCCTGGTTGGGTAGCGTTGTTGTAAAGAGTGTTGTTGACGAAGACATCGCGGTAGCTGCTGCCTCCTCCATTACTCGCGCCTCCCCTGCTGGTCGCGGCCGCATAACCGCCGATGGAGTTACCACAGGCATTTGAGTTGTAGAATATGTTGTTGCGCACCGTAACATATCTGCCGTAACAGGGAGACTTGCCTTTAGCAGCGGTTCCCGTATTGTTGGGGCCAGACCACTCGGTGCCATTGGTTTGGCAGACTTGATTTTCGCTGGTCGCCTCGATGCCGTAGTCGGTCTGTATAATCACGTTCCGCTCGATCGTGACATAGGCGCACCCGTCACAGTAGAATCCGTCGGCGTCGTATTGATTGCCCTCACCAAGATTCGTTATTCCGCTGATGTTATAGACCGTGTTCCCGGTGATTTCTCCATACATAGCTTCGTCGTAGCCAATGGGACCAACGTCCTCGTATCCAATCGCGTCGATGCCGATGTTGTCGTTGTCGTGAACGAGGTTATTGGTGATCCTAAAATGGCTCACGTTTCCATTCACCGTCAGCGATTCGCTCTCCCCGGTCCTCAGGTCGTAGACCTCGTTGCCGCTGATGACCAAGTAACTGATGGGAGTCTTCGATGTGCCGTAAATCGCCATGCCCAAAGCGTTGCCGTTCGCTTCCGACGTGGTCATGATGTTGTGCACTCGGTTGTTCAGAATCCGAATGCCCGTGCCCGAGCCCGTGATCCAGACGCCGACCGGAACGTCGTTTTCGTTGCTGGTGGTGTAATTGCGGATCTCAAATCCGCTGACCGTAATGTAACTCAGGCTTCCCGTCATATTGATCAGACCCTGTGTGCCCGATGAACCGCAGCAGCTCACGCCGGTCCCGTCGATCACCGCCGTCTCGCCAGGATAGCTTTCAAACGTAATCGGCTCCGATGCCGTTCCAGACCGAGGAAAGTTCACGGACTCCTTGTAAACTCCTCCGAAGACGTATATCGTGGCGCCTGCCTTGACTGCATTCGCCGCATGCTGGATCGTGAGCCAGGGCGCACTGATTGTGCCAGGGTTGCTGTTGCTGCCCTTGGTTGACACATAGTAGGTGGCTCCGGTTTGTCCGTTGAACGATGGCAACAGCGTCAGGACTAATAAGGCGAGCGCGGCATATACGACGCTCGGACTTCGGTTGGCCGAGAAATTGGATTTCATAACTTCTCCTTCGGAACATCAGTGCATGCGACCGCGTTAGTGATCGCTCGGCTCGAACGCAGATTCAGAAGTAAAACTTCAACGCAAACTGGATCTGTCGAGGCGAGCGCGCTGCCAGGGGGTATCCGAAGCCGCTCTGGCCAAGTTCCAGGGGAGTAGGTTCCGCGCTGATCGCGCCAAACTGACCAAACAAATAATTCACATGGTTGAGCACGTTGAAGAATTCCGCGCGGAATTCGAGATGCTCTTGTTCCTTGATCGGGAATTGTTTCATCAGAGCCGTGTCCCAGGTTTTATATCCTGGGCCCTCAATGATGTTGCGTCCCGCGTTGCCGAATGTTCCAAGGATTGTGTTGTCAGCAAACGCGCAAGTGTTAAATAGCGTTCCCGGAATGCACGGCTTAGCGTTGGGATCGCCCACCAGGTTGGGGCGTGAACAATAGTAGCCGACGGTGCCGCCGCAATCGCCGCCATAGACACTGTTGATGTCAGTGGCGGTGTAGTAATTGCCGGTGGCGGCGGAGAAGACCCCGGTCATTTGCCAGTTGCCAATAATCTGGTTCACAACGCCTGAAGCGCCTCCGGCAAACTTGCGTCCGTGCCCGAAGGGCAAGTCGTAGACGTAACTGAACACGAAGCGCTGACGCACGTCGAAGTCGGCATTGCCGTAGTTAGCCTGGGGGAATCGCTGGTCCTGGAAATCTCCATTGTTCACCGAGCCCAGGCTGGCGCTGGAAGCCGTGTCGAGGGCGTGCGCGAAGGTGTAAGCCGCCTCGTACTGAAGTCCGTGAGAGTAACGCTTCTCCAGGCGAACCTGCAGCGAGTTGTAATTCGAAAACGCGTTCGAGCGGAAGGTGTCGATGCCGACATCGAGTGCGGCATTGCAATTTGCACCTCCATCCGCCAGAGTGCAGGGGCCGGTGCCTCCGGGGGCTTCGTTGTTGGCTGGACGCCGCGGCGCGGTGGGAAGCGAGTCCGTCCCTAGGACGGGAACCGCCTGATTGCCGTTGTAGAAAGCGAAGAGTTTCAATCCGCGAGAGCCAGCGTAGGAGACTTCCAGAACGGTGTCGGCGGGAAGTTGATACTCGAAGCCGAGATGCCACTGCTGAGTGTAAGGCGTAACCAGATGCGGATCGAGCGAGTACAGCTCGGGTGCGTTCGGGTCGGTGAGCGATGCGGCGGGAAATCCCGCCGACAGGACGTTGAGCGGCAGGCCGCCGTTGTTCGCGGCCGATATCGAGCAATCGAGCTGACCGGACGCGGGATTTGCCGAGGGCGCGGCGCACGGAGTGCTGAAGTCTTCCGAAGACAAGAACGGAGGATTAAAGCCGGGGCTCGGGTTGGAGAATGGCCCGTTCTCCTGACCGCCATAGAAGATGCCGTAGCCGCCCCGGAAGACGAGCTTGTTGAACACTTGAAAGGCCAGTCCAATGCGGGGCGCGAAATTGTTGAGATCGGGACTGATCAGTCCGGAAGAACTGTTGTTCTGAATGCTGAGTTCGGTTCCGAGCGTGGGCGTCAATTGCGCGTTTTGTCCCTTGGGAGCAATCAGCGAAAGCGTGTTGAAATTGAATGTGGCCTGGTTGTTATTGGCTTCTTTGATGGTTGTGAAAAGTTCGTAACGCAGGCCCATGTTCAGTGTGAGGCGCGGACTCACTTTGAAGTCGTCAAGAGCATAGACCGCGTAAATCTGGCGATTGTAGACGATGTTGGGAGTCACGCTGGTAATGGATCCACCATCACTAATGCCTTGCATGAAAGTGGCAAAAGCCTCGCCTCCGCTGCCGGGTGACGCGAGGTTGTCGTCGATGAGGAAGCCCCCGCCGAAGTCCATGGCGCCCCGAGCCGCGGCCGGCTCGAGGATGGTGAACTGTTCGAAACGAAGTTCGGCGCCGAACTTCGCGGAGTGGCGTCCGCGGCTCCAGCTCAGATTGTCGCTGAAAACGTAGCTGTGCTGGCTTTCGACCGCGGGCAGGTATTCCGACGCTCCAATGGCCGCCGTGCCGTCCCCAAAGCCGATAAAAGGCAAGCCGCCGATGTTCTGGCCCGCTTGGAACGGAACTCCGGGAAAAGGAATGGGAAGTTGCGCCGAGACGTTTTCGTTCGAAAACAGATTGTAGCGATGGGAGTTGAGGTGATTGAAGCCGAAGCGGAATTCGTTGACCAGGTTATTCCGAAACGTGTGGATCTCACTGGCCGCCAGGCCCTGCGCCGTGTTGTCGCTGTAGCCATCCTGAAAGCTGCCGCCGTCGAGCACGTTGTTGAACGGCGAGGGCAGAAAATTATTGTCTTTGCCGTAACTGTAGCGCGCGAAAAAATTATCCTTGCCGCTAATGGTGTCGTCGATGCGAATGTCGAATTTGTTCTCCGTTTCGTTGCGTTCCGGATTCGCCAGATAATTGCCGCCGGCCAGGGTCGTATTGGGCGCGGGAAACAAATTAGCCAGCTCCTGGGCCAGCGGATCGATCGCGGTGCTGGAGCCGCCGGGGTTTGTGAACTTGTTGGTCGGCTGCCCGGTATAGTTTGGGCCCGTGGTGCCGATGGGGAAGCTGCAGGGTCCGCCGTTAAATGCGGAACTAGTTTGCGCGATGGTCGAATCAAAAATCTCTCCCTGGTAGGTTGGATTGCCGCTGCAGTCGACTACCCCCATGATTGGATTGTTGAGCTGCAGAAATGCGGAGAAATCCCCACTGACCTCGGCTGGCGTGGGAACGGTGGAGAGTTGCGGCAGTGCCTGGCGAATGCGCAGCCCTTCGTAATCTCCAAAGAAGAACAGTTTGTTCTTGATGACGGGCCCGCCCAGCGTGAAGCCGAACTGGTTTTGTTTGTAAGGCTGCTGGCCGAATTCGGCGTCGAAAGGATTAATAGCGTCGAATTTGTCGTTGCGCAGAAACTCCCACAGGTCGCCGTGGAACTGGTTGGTACCAGACTTGATGACTGCGTTCATGATCGCGCCGTTGCCACGGCCGAATTCCGCGCTGTAGGAATTGGTTTCGACCTTGAACTCGGCGATGGCATCCACTGCCGGTTGGACCACATAGGCGGCGCCGTTGAGCACGTCGCCCAGATTTGCATTGTTGTCGATGCCGTCGAGCAGAAAGTTGTTTTGCAGAGATCGGGCCCCGTTGGCGCTGAAACCGTAAGTGGTTTCGACCCGCGATCCCGGCTCGGCGGCGGCGACGCCGACGCCGAGCAGAGCGAGTTGCGCGTAGTTGCGTCCGTTCAACGGAAGCGCGTTAATGCGCTGGCTGTCCACCACCTGGCCCAGTTCAGAGGCTTCCGTTTCGAGTTGCGAATGTTCGGCGGTGACCGTCACGACTTCCGTCGCCATGCCAGGCTGAAGGGTCAGATCGACGCCGACGCGATCTTGAATGTTCACTTGAAAAGGCCCCGCAACGGCCTTCTTGAATCCCTTCTTCTCGACCGTCACAGTGTAACGGCCAATCCTGAGCGGGCTGGCGACATATTCTCCCTGATGATTGGTGGAGAGGGTCAACTGGGTGCCGCGATCAAGGTCCACCACGGTCACCTTCGCATCCGCGATCACAGCGCCACTCGCATCGCGCACTAGGCCTACAATCGCTCCAGCATCTTTTTGTGCCCACAGCGGGGCAGTGAAGCTTATGGCTACCAGGAAAAAAAGGGCTCCGAGAATCTCTCGGGTGTGGAAACGGACGGGCATGGCGGCCTCCTGAGCTGAGTCCAAGCTGCAAGTGCTGCTATGTAATATTACGAACGATTACTTTTACTTGCGTTTGATGGCTTTTGTCAACTGGCATATTGCGTTCGGAGCGATTTACAAGAAGGCCGCTATGCCTTCAGCGCACCCCCGCCCTGCGGAGTTCCGCTGCTGGCGCGCGGAAGCGAGTTCTTCTGAATTCCACACGCTGTCGCATAGGTCCGCAGTATTAGCTGAATGTGATATCGAATGATTGCCTCTGGCTGTTGCTCGATTTGTCCTCCTCTGATCGCCGCATACTCCTGGGGAAGATACTGGCTGACGAGCGTTAAGGGAAATGAGCGCGTCTTGAGGTTATCGAACAGGCGTCCGATTTCTGTTTGGACAGCGGGCTGGTGCCAGTAGTATCGGCAGCGGTCACTATAACTGTAGATTCGCGACAGGCGTAGTTGTCTCTCATCTCCGTGATAGTAGGAACGCCAATAGGCGGGTTTGCGCAGCATCGCCCGATCGAGGACTTCCCGCACCCGCGACAACCTCTGGCCTTTTCTCCCAGCAGGTAGCTCTCTTTCAATTGCGCTCAACGCGAACACAGCTTCCCGGAACGCGAAGGTCAACCATGGGCCCACTTTGAGAATTGCGAAGTGGTCTTCGACCATTTGAGCCAGAGCGCTGAGAGACTGGTAATCCGTGGAGTGCGCCTCATACACCAGCGAAGGACTGCCCGGCAATACTGCCGAGAGTGAGCGCGACATGCTGCGATCGTATTCAATTACAAAGTCGTTTCCGAACTCAACTCCGGGCTGCACCACCACGCCGACCACTCTTTGCCAGGCTGCGGACAAGCCTTTCTGCTCAAAGGCCTGTTGAAAAATTTGCAGAGTCTGATGGAGGCTCTCGACGGTAGTCACTACGGGAGGTGCTCCTGATGCCGACTCGCCGCCTGGGGCTGGCACTTCGGTGCCGATGACATACAGAGGAGGGGCGGCACCGCGCGGCAAGTCTTTCAGCGCTTCTTCAGCAGCTTCGCAAAGCACTGCTGCCCGCTGCGCGACAATGTTTTCTGAAAGGACCTTTGCGTCATCAGCACACGCCATGCTCGCATCAAGATGGATTTTTCCGTATCCGGCCAGCACGCAAGCACGGACCAGTTCGTAAGCCTTCTTCAAGGCGCGTTTCGACGCTGTGGCCCTCCATGGAAATGGTCCGAGATGGTCCCCGCCCAGCAATATTCGGTCTTTTGGAAGCCCCATGCGTTGCGCCTCTGAGTAAACAAAATCGGCGAACTGACTCGGAGTCTGTCCCGTGTAACCGCCCAGTTGATTGACTTGACTGGAAGTGGACTCCAAAAGGAGGAGAGAATCGTCGTCCATGGCCTGGTGGATGGCCGCGTCGATGACCCGGGGATGCGCGGAACAAACCGCATAGACTCCGCCTCTTCCCAAGACGCGGTTTTGGATGATGATATCCTGCAGGATGGCGCTGGAGTTGCGGCGCTGCTGAATCACTGAGTTCTGCTCCTCCAAGAGCCTCCTCTCAAAGTCCAATCCTACGGGTCAGTGCCATCCGGGGAGACTTTTTCTGGATATTACGAATAATTACGAATAAGTTCAATATGTATCGAATACGCCGCCTCGCGGCGGCATTGCTCCTTGACAACACCCACGATAGAAAGTAAAAGGAATGGATTCGCAACATATCGCAATTATCAGTGGGGGTGGGTCGGCGTGAGATTATGAAAATGGTCAGTGGGACTCTTCGATGATCACGCGCCGGCGAGCCATCGCTCAAACTTGCTATACCTTGCTCGGACTTGCCCTGCCTCGTTGGGACTCGGGGCAGAATAGTTCGACCCAAGACTCTGCTCCTTCCGCTCCACCCGACGACTTTCCTGATCTTCGGCTGCAGAGCCCAGTTTTGCGGATTGAGTTCGACCACCGCCTCCGCAGTCGTATCGTCGCGTTGTTAGGGCCAAACCCAAAGCTGCTGGCTCCGTTTTCCGCGTCGGAGACGGTCATCGTTATTGGCATTCGCCCCTGGAGCGACTTTACCCTGAGCGCGAGTCATCGGGAGCATGTGTCTGACGCATTCGGCGCGGGCGACCGGCTGTCGCTGACCGGCAAGTCCGGCGATTTGCGCAAGGACGTCTCGGTCACGATTTATTCTGAGTTTCCATCCTTCGCCATGTTTGACGTTACGTACACGAACGAAGGGACTGCCCGACTCGCAATCCGCGGTTGGGCCAACCATCAATATTTACTGAGCGCTATGCCTGTGGCACGCGAACCCGCGTTCTGGTCTTACCAAAGCGGCTCCTACGAGAAGCGGCCGGACTGGGTGGTTCCATTGCGCGCAGGATTCAAGCAGGAAAATTTTCTTGGCATGAATGCCAGCGACTATGGCGGCGGTACTCCCATTGTCGATGTCTGGCGCAAAGATCTTGGACTCGCGGTAGGTCACGTCGAGCCTGGGCCACGGCTCGTCTCACTTCCCGTTTCCATGCCCGACGCAAGTCATGCCCGGGTGGCCGTCCGCTCCAATCGGGAGCGAACGCTGGAGCCGGGAGAGAGCTTCCATACTCTCCGCACCTTTGTCTCGGTGCATCAGGGAGACTACTTTCGCACTCTCGCCGAATACCGCCGCCTCATGGTTAGGCAGGGATTTCAGATGGCTTCGGCGCCCGACAGCGCTTTTGGCCCGATCTGGTGTGCGTGGGGTTATGGCCGGTCGGTGCAACTGAAGCAGGTCTACGATACGCTTCCCACCGTTAAGAAGATGGGCTTCTCCTGGGTCACGTTAGACGATGGCTGGCAGAACAACTACGGCGATTGGGATCTCGATCCGAAGAAATTTCCTCACGGCGACCCGGACATGAAAGCCCTTGTGGATCGCATTCATGAGGAGGGGTTCAAAGCGCAGCTGTGGTGGTCGCCGCTGAGTGCCGTCCGGGATTCGCAGCTGCTGAAAAACCACCCCGACTTCCTTCTGCTGAATCGCGACGGATCGAAGCGAAAAATCTCCTGGTGGAACTCGTTTTATCTGTGTCCAGCCGATAGAGAGGTTGTGGAATATCACAGAGCTCTCGTTCACAAACTTCTGGGGGAGTGGGGATTCGACGGCCTCAAACTCGATGGTCAGCACATGAACGCCGTTCCCCCTTGCTACAATCCCGCCCATCACCACAAACGTCCGGAAGAATCGGTCGAGGCGCTGCCCGATTTCTTCAAGGAGATTTACGAAACCGCCCACAGCGTAAAGCTGGAGGCGCTGGTGGAGTTTTGTCCCTGCGGCACTGCTTACTCGTTTTTTACCATGCCGCATTTCAATATGTCGGTGGCATCCGATCCGGAAAGTTCGTTTCAGATCCGCTCCAAAGGAAAGACTTTGAAAGCGCTCATGGGTGACAACATTCCCTACTTCGGAGACCACGTCGAGTTGAGCGACGGCGCGATTGATTTCGCTTCTACTGTGGGTGTGGGCGGAGTTGTCGGAACGCAATTCGTGCTGCCCAATCTAGTCACGAAACACAGTACGTCGGACTTGACCCCGCAGCGAGCGAAGATCTTTGAAAAGTGGCTGCTTATCTACAAAGACAAGATGCTCTCGAGGGGCGAGTATCTTGGAGATCTTTACGACATCGGGTTCGATCGTCCGGAGGCTCATGTTATCCGCAAGAACCAGGAACTTTACTATGCGTTCTTCGCCCGACATTGGAGTGGGCCGATTGAGCTGCGCGGCCTCGATGACCGCGCTTATCGCATCGTCGACTATGTGAACAACAAAGATCTCGGCAAAGTACACGGCCCAAGAGCTAGAATTTCTGCCGAGTTCGATCAACATCTGCTCCTTGAGGCTCGGCCCGAGTAGCGAGGACGAACGAATGCTAAGCGAAGAACGGCAAAGAGCAATCCTCGAGCTACTGCATCGGGACGGCCGGGTCTTGGTCGTAGACTTGGCTAGGCAGTTCCACACTTCACAGGTCACCATCCGCAAGGACCTGGAGATCCTCCATGTTAGAGGGCGCGTTCATCGCACGCATGGCGGAGCGCTGCCCGCAAGCGACGGTGCTCTGGACGACCCCACGCTGCGAGAAAAGGAAAAGCTGCATCGCAAGGAGAAACTGCAAATTGCCGCGGCTGCCGCGCGCATGGTGACGGAAGGGCAAGTGGTGATTCTTGATTCCGGCACCACGACGACCGCCATCGCTCGCGCCCTCCGCAACCTTCAGCACCTGACCATCATTACCAACGCGGTGAACATCGCCGCCGAACTCTCCGGGTCGGCGCTGGAAGTGATTCTGACCGGGGGCAGCCTGAGAAAGAACTCGTTTTCTCTAGTGGGGCCTATCGCCGAGGAGACGCTCCACAAATTGCACGCTGACATCCTTTTTCTGGGGGTCGACGGATTCGACGTCCAGTATGGACTTAGTACACCGAATCTGCTGGAGTCGAAGGTGAACCGCGCGATGATCGAAATTTCTAGGACAACGGTGGCGGTTTGCGATTCCAGCAAATTTGGGAAGCGCAGTCTCTCGTTGATTGCTCCCACTTCATCTCTGCAACACGTCATCACTGACTCGAATATTCCCAAGGCAGCCCTGAGCGCGCTGAAGAAGTCCGGAGTTGCGGTTACGCTGGTCTGACGCCTTTTTACACACCCCCTGAAATAAATTTCGTGGCCGAGGCCGCCGCAATCGGACAGCTTTGCAAATCGCCGGATCTCAAATCGATGTTTTTCTTCCGATGCCTCTGAAACCCTTGTCCAGATCTGGTTTCGCGACAACAGACCTTGCAAAAACTGGTTTTCAAAGAACTTAGATAGACGAATATGCACTTGACACACAGAGACTTTTACGCTAAAGTGTTCCTGTCTGTTAGAGGGAACACCGATGAACTTGATAGATGTTAGCACCAAGTTGCAAACCGAAGATCAATGCCTAGACTTTATTGAAAAGGTTCGCTGGCCGGATGGCAAGATTCGATGCGTGCGCTGTGGCGGCGACAAAGTTTCGCGGATCACGCGCACCGTCAATCCCCGCATCGCACGGAGCGAGAAAAAACAGAACAAGCGCACCCGCCTTTACGCTTGCCTAGAGTCCACCTGCAAGCACAGATTCACTCCCACGGTCGGCACACTCTTTCACGATTCCCATCTCCCGCTGTCAAAGTGGTTCGCTGCTGTCGCGCTGATCGTCCACGCGAAGAAAGGCATGAGCGCGGCACAGGTACAGCGTCATCTCGGCGTGAACTATCGCACGGCATGGTATATGGGCCACAGGATTCGCAAAGCGATGGCATCCGGCGAAGGTTTTCTCGGTGGGGGTTCGGGAGGCTCCACTAGCGGACCCCATGTTCGGAAATTGTCGGGCACGGTGGAGATTGACGAGACGTACATCGGCGGAAAAACAATCCGCAAGAAAGAGCGCGGCAATCAAAAGAGTTACGAGCGCAAGGCTGCCGTAGTGGGGATGATTGAGCGCGGCGGAGAACTCCGGCTCCGGCACGTTGGCAAGGGCAGCACGACTGCGGCGCAAGTCAGGCCGCTTCTGCATGAACTGGTAGATCGCAACGTTGACCGCGTGATGACGGATGAATCCACAATCTATCCGTTCGCCTTTGACGGATATTGCGCCAGCAAACACGAAACGATTGCCCACAAATACGAGTACGTGCGCGGCGATGTTCACACGAACACGATTGAATCCGCGTTCTCACTTTTCAAGCGCGGCGTTTTCGGTTCTTTCCATCGCGTCTCGCACAAGCATTTGCAGCGGTATCTGTACGAGTTTGAATTCAGGTTCAATCGGCGGAAAGCGGCGGATTTGTTCGGAGAGACGGTTGCAAATTTGGTGGGCACGAAGCCGATGGAGTATCGTACTTTGGTCGCAAACTAAAAGCCCCGATTTGGCGTCGGGGCAGTCTTGCGAAAATCGGAGGAGTCAGGCAACTCCATGCTGAGTATAGCAGGAGTGTGCCTGCTTACAAAGCGAGATGAAATATCGGTAGTGTCTTAATTTGCCTAATCTTCGTATTCGCCCTCTGCGTCTTTCCAGCGATAAAAAGTTCTGCTTTGTGGCTGCAATTCGCGGTCGAATCCAGTGCGCCTAAAAATCCCCAATTCGTCTCTGTAGGAAATGTAACCAACAAGGTGTATCCAAACCCGAGTTACCTGATCTTCCGGAGTTTTGATTCCTTCCAAGAAGTTGCCCCAGAAGGGGGACGCTTCGGTGGCCGTAGGAAGGGAGATTGTGACCTTTTTCTTTTCTCCCGGTTCAAGGGTAAATGGTTCTATCCATCTCGATTCTCCAGTGCGGATTTTGCTCTCACCGAGGCGGTACTCAATACCAGAGCGCATAGAAACTTCCCCCTCGGTGATATAAGCCTTCGATCCCCCAGCGTTAACGACATCAAACACTATGTCTGCCACGCAAGGAGTTTCATGCCACTCGAACCTGTCTGCCTTAGCATCTCGCACGATAATTCTGGGTCGGTATTGCAGAATCAGGGTTTTGTTAGCGATTTCCCGCGCTTTTTGCATCTCGTCGCGTTGCTGTTCCATGAGTCCAAGGCTTTGTTGCATTTTGGATACGGAATCCCTGGTCGCCTTGGTTTGAAGCCAAATCACACCAGCGGTTATTGCAGCTATACCTACAAGCACCCAATTGGACCACTGAACGGATGTATTCCGTTCTGGTGTTTCCTTGGAATCGTGCTCTGCTACGGCTCCGGTGCTTTGATTACAATTTACGGTAATAGGCTGGGGTTCTCTGACCGTACCTCTGGCATCATTGGTTTTATTTTGACTCTGAGTATCGTTCCCATCTGGTTTGTTGGCAGGGTTCTGTGCGAAGCAGAGCATGAGCAAGGCAGGGACGAGAATTATTCTCATAGCGGCACAATTGTACTACAGAAATACCTTGACAAATTACATTATTGTAGTACAGTAATAGACATGGCAAACGTACTTAGCAAAGACAAGCAAATAGCGGTTGTGGGCGCGCTGGCCGAAGGCTCTAGCATTCGCTCAATCGAGCGTATGACGGGCATAAACCGCAATACGATTATGAATCTTGGCGTTCGCGTGGGTAAGGGCTGCTCTGCCTTGCTAGATGCGAAGATGCGGAACCTGCCTTGTACTCGCCTTGAGCTAGACGAAATTTGGGGATTCGTGGGCAAGAAGGATCGCAACGTCCGCGAGGGGGATGACGCAGTTGGCAGCGTGTGGACGTTCTGCGCAATTGACGCGGAAACAAAGCTGGTTCCAGCGTTCAAGTGTGGCAATCGTGACGCTGCTACGGCAAAGGCTTTCGTGCAGGACGTTGCTAACCGAATGGCCTACCGGGTGCAAATCTCCACCGATGGCCTTGCCGCTTACGTCCCTGCGATGGAAGCGGCTTTTGGCGGTGATGTGGACTACGCTCAGATCATCAAGACTTATGGCCATGAGGAAGTGAGCAACAATCGCCGCTACAGTGCGCCTGAGTTCGTTTCTTCCGAGAAAAAGGTGGTGGTCGGGAACCCAGATGAGCGTCTCATCTCTACCAGTTACATTGAGCGCCTGAATGCGACCACGCGGTTGCACATGCGCCGTCTGACTCGCTTGACGCTGGCATTCAGCAAGAAACGCGAGAACTTTGAGGCAGCGGTTGCGCTGCACTTTGCGTATTACAATTTCGTTAAGCGTCACAGCACTATCCGCTGCACACCAGCCATGGCAGTGGGAATCACGGGAACCTTTTGGGGAGTGGGCGATTTAGTGGAGGCAGCGGCATGACAGATGAAGTGGAATTTAGCTGGGTGCGAGAGAGGCATTTATGCTCGGCCTATGCCATGTTTGCGAAATTAAAACTAGAGATTGAGCAAGACGTGAAGGAGCGCAATGCCCTGCGTCCCGAAGAACGCTGGTACGGCTTCCGCGTGGTCTCAAACGGTTCCACCTTTTCAGCCATACGCGACGGTAATCGCATCAGCAAATCCGTTACCTTCTCAATCGAGAATGAGGAGATTGTTGTTAAGGATGATAAGGACAAGGTTGTACTGAAAGCGCTCCTCACGTTGAATGATGAGGGTGAATGCAAATTCAAAATTGACGGCCAAGAGCGGGAATCGTGGCACTTGCGGAAGATAGTTTTAGAGGAAATGTTCTTCGGGAGCGATCTTCGGTGAATTACATAGACGAATTGCGAGATGTAATCCGCCGATTGCACGGCGCGGAGGCTACGCACGTGGACAGTGTTCCCGTCACAGATGTATTTAATGGCGAGACAGTGTGGGATGGAATTGTGGAGGTGTTTCACTTGGAAGGCCATCCAAAGGCGAATACGGCCTATGCTTGGTTGCACGATACAGGCGATCCGAGCAAACCAACCCAGCACGTAACTGTGCTCCACGTTCCGCCTGTGGTATCTCCACTGACCGCTGTCAGAGCCTTCATCGTTCAGGAGTTTAGGAACAATGCCAATGCCCAAGCCTAAGAAAGCTGGAAGGCCAAAACTGCCCAAGGGCGAAGCGATGGGCCGTGTAATCCAGGTTCGCTTTACTGCTGAGGATAACAAGGGAATCGAAGCGGCGGCGAAGGCCAGCAAGCAAACCGTTTCAGAGTGGGTACGGAGCACGATTCATGCCAATCTCAGCGCATAATAATTTCAAATTAAGACACTACCGAAATATCTAGGACCCGTACTTCTGGCTTTGGCGGCTATGATTTCCACTTTGACGGTCGCGATCATTCGCGACAGTTATCATCTCGTAGATTACAAGTGGGCTGTACCGTATTTGCTTGTGCTGATTATCGTTCTTGTCGGATCGGCGATTGTTAGTTTCGCCTTGGCGGGGCACACTTCTAGGAAATCCCTACCCGAACCCGCCCTTCCCCCTTTGCAAGCCAATACGCAGATCGTCAAACTGGACGCCAGTCCGCAAATACACAACACTGTTATCGTCGGCAAAGATGCACCGCAACCGCCAGAGCGCACTAAGGCACAACAGCATGACTACGAAACCGCCAAGAAGGTTGTCTCTGAATCAGGGCCTAGAGTTATCGCCGTTTTACGGTTTGTGCGACGACACGGTGAGGTGAGATTTGGAGTTTTTCCACCTGTTCAACTACCCGGCAATATAGGCAGCAAAGAAATGCAAAGCATCCTCGACGATCTTACGCAGAAAGAGTTAGTAAGCCGCCGGGATATCCACGAGCCAGGGAATCCGCAATCTGTCTACGATATTGCCGCACCCATGAAAGTTGCCTTAGAGGAAATCCTCTACGAAGAATCCTAGATTTTCTTTTTCCTGCTCGGCATATCTTCCAGATTGAACAATTTGATCTTGCGAGGGTCCGTCTCCGGGTTTTTCTTCCGCTTGAATCCGCGATGCTCTACATCCTCCCGCGTTACGGGTGATGTATTCACCATGCGGCGCACAACTTCCGTAAATTCCGCTTCATCCACGGGCGGGATCGGCTCCAAGGGCGACGGGTTTTTCTTTTTCGTGCTCACGGTTTCCACTGTAGCACGGCATGTCCTGTCACGGCCCTTTGATGCTTTCATTTCAACCCCTGTGTGTCAACTGCATACTCCTCCTTAGATATCAAAACCTTGAGAACAAACGACTTAGGATGGGGCGATTCGGGTTCTCCCGACCGTCACGTCCTCGACCATGATCGCGTGATTCGGACTGCGGGTGCAAGGTCAGATGTCACATGGAGCCTGTGGATTTCTTATTGTCGATTTAGTTGCGGCGCAGGAATTTCGCCAGCTTTGTCAGGTCAGGCTGTCCGCCTGTGCCTCCAACCTGCAGCGTGGATAAAGCGCCGCAGGCGTTGCCTTCGAGCAGGCATCCGTGCAAATCGCGGCCCGAGAGGAAGGCATGCACAAAACCTGCCGCGAAGGAGTCTCCGGCCCCAGTCGTGTCTACGGGAGAAACGTTGAACGGCGGCGCGGACACTACCTGGCCATCTGCCGCTGCGATGGCGCCGCGGGGGCCGAGTTTGACGACGACGCAGGGCGCTCTTTCAGCCAACTGCTTGAGCGCTTCGCGGACATTCGTTTTCCTCGTCAGATGAAGCGCTTCTTCTTGATTGATAAAAAGAATGGTTGTTTCATCCACCACACTCCAAACATCCGGGCCCCACGAAGACAGAGGGTCTGAGTTGGGATCGAACGACGTTGTGAGGCCAAGTTTCCCGGCGTGGCGCAGAATGCGCGGAAATGACGGTCGCAGAGCTGTCTGCAGAAAAAAGGAAGTCATGTGCAGGTGGCTGTGTCCCTGTAAGGCTTGCAGATCGAGATCCTTGTAACGCAACTTGGAAATCGCACCCAGCACCGTCACCAATGCGCGATCAGAGCGCGTGCTCAGCGAAATGGTGACGCCCGTCTTCGAAGTCGGAACCGCGGGGACATTCTCCGTGGAAATGCCAGCCTTGTGAAGGGCATCGAGGCAGAAACGTCCGTAGTCGTCGTTGCCGATTTTACTGAAGAAGCTTACGGGATGCCCCAGCCGCGCCGCGCCACAGGCGAAAATCGCAGACGCGCTGCCCAGAACGGTCTGGAAATCTTCCGCCAGAACCTCGCGGCCAAGGACTGGGGCGGAGATCATTCCGCTGGCGACGAGGTCCACGTTAAGTTCCCCGATGACGGCAACCGACCGCCCTGTCCCAGTCGTTTGATGTGGTTTCGTTTTGTTGCTATAGTAGTTGCTAAACATTTCTATATATTTCGCGGTTGCTTGTCAGTATAGTGCAGTTGGTGCAGAGTTGGTGCAGAGTTGGGAAGGAGGGAGATTGGTTCAGGGGCGCGTAATCGACGGACTTCAGGCGCTGCTCGGCGCCAGCGATAAGGAAAAAGACGCCCGCGGCACCCGGTACACTCCGCACGAAATCCTGCATCAGCCCGCAACCTGGCAGACCACATATAAGATTTGCGCGGAGCGACGACCTGACCTGATACGGTTCCTGCAACAGTCAAACATCGGTGCGGCGCACTTGCTGTGCCCTACCGTGTTTCTTGTGGGCGCGGGGACTTCCGACTATGTGGGGCAGGCTCTCGCGCCCTTGCTGCGCCGGTTGTGGGGATGCGAATCATGGGCGGTTCCAAGCACGGACCTTTTGACGAACTTTGATGACCTTGTTTTTCGAGACCGGCCGTACGTGTGGGTTTCGTTTTCGCGCTCGGGCGAGAGCTCCGAGGGGTCGGCCATACTCGAAACCGCGATCGAAAGATACCCCAACGTACGACATCTGCTGGTGACCTGCAACCTGACAGGACGGATGGCTGCGGTTTGTGAAAAGACACCTGACCGCGCCTTCGTGCTTGCACTGGACGACACGGCGAACGACCGCGGGCTGGCTATGACCAGTTCTTACACGAACATGGTAGTCGCCGGTCACTGTATTGCTCACGCGTTTTCTCCCGACGATTACGAGGGACAGTTCTCTTTGTTGCGGCAAGCGGGAGAACGCTTCCTGGAGAGCGAGCAAGAAGTTGCCGCGGCGATTGCCCAGGAAGCATTCGCGAAGGCATGTTTTGTGGGTTCAGGAGTGCTGCGAGCCGTAGCCCAGGAATCCGCGCTGAAGCTGCTGGAACTGACTGCGGGCAAGATCCACACCATATCGGAGTCTACTCTGGGGCTGCGGCACGGTCCCATGTCGGCGTTGGATGGAAACACGCTCTTCGTGAGCTTCGTTTCCCGAGATCGGCGGCGGCGGAACTATGAACTAGATCTGCTTGAGGAAGTCCACAGAAAAGGACTCGGGAAGCTGCGAGTAGTGGTGACCCCCGACGCTACGGATCGGCTCGGCACGATGGCGGATCAAGTTCTGTCGCTGCATGCACCGGACCTCGGGGACGAATACCGCGCACCCGTGGACGTAATGCTGGCACAGTTGGTGGGATTGTTCTGTTCATTGCGGCTAGGGCTCAAGCCAGATAGCCCGAGCCCGAACGGCGCCATCAGCCGGGTTGTGTCCCGAGTGAACATTTACACTTGAACGCGAGGCGAACGACCGGTCGAGGGCTAAAGAACAGCCCTTCTCAGCCCACGCATTGCACCATCGACATGAAGCCGTAGTCCATGTGCAATTGCTGGTGGCGGTAAAAAAGCGTCGGACTGGGTTGTCCGCCGTTTCCGGGCCGGCACGACGATTACGTCTTTCATGATGCCCGCCGTTGCTTTGCCAGCGATGCTCCAAGTACATACGCCTCAATTTCAATGCTTTGTTGAGCGCAACCCGTTGTACGCAACTCTTTCGCATAGTCGCGTGTTTGGTCCATTTCTTTCTGAGTAACACAAAACCCACCACGCTTCAATTCGACAATCAGGATTTTTCACGTTCCTGACACTTCGCCTTGAGAGAATTCATCGGCACAGTACAAGCCAATAGAGCTATCAGGGAGCACCACAAAATCGGGACGCGCGCGCCATTACGATGCCCAGGGCAATTTGCGGGATTGGTGGACGCCTGACGACGAGAAGGAATTCGTCAAGCGCGCCTCCTGCATCTCCGATCAGTATTCCACCTACACAATTGTCGATGGTATCAAGATCAACGGTAAGCTGACCTTGGGCGAAGACATGGCCGACCTCGGTGGCGCGATTCTTGCCTACATGGCGTGGAAGGAGGACACCAAGGGGCAGCGCTTGAACAGCATAGATGGTCTCACTCCCGAGCAGCGCCTCTTCTTGGGCTATTCGCAGTACTACTGCGCGAACGTGCGCGATGAAGTCAAGCGCATGCAGGCGACGGTAAATCCGCATTCTCCTGTTGAGTATCGCGTCAACGGCGTGGTCTCCAACATGCCGGAATTCCAGGAAGCGTTTCATTGCAAGGCAGAATCGCCGATGGTGAATCAGAATCGTTGCAGGGTGTGGTAGGGCAACCCGCGGGCGGACGAGATGCGAGCGCTCGGGGAACCTGATGCTTTTCCCTCCAGCGATCTCGGGCTTCTGCGCGCCATGGCTCTAAGGACCTCTCGCCATCTGGAGCAACGCGCCGAAACCTGGAGGCCTTGGCGCGCTTACGCAGCCATGTATCTCTGGAGAATCGGCAGCCAACGCGCGCCTCGTGAAAACAAATTGGTTTCTCGTAAGGCTCAAGAACGGACCGTTGAAAGCACCTCTTCGCTCCAGCGCGCCTCAATGGTTGTGTAACGGGCAACCTTACCTTATCGATTAGGGAAGGCTTGCCGACCACCCGCCTTGAACCGACCTGTTTGGTACGACTGGCCTCCGAACGCTTCTGTGGCCAAGCGTTCTCTCACTGTCCGCTCTAAGGCTTGCCCCGGCGGGGTGCGATCTCAAACTCCTCGCTTACCCAATGTTGGAAGGCAGTCGTGTTCTGCGGACGACCGAGAAAGTTCTTCACCAGATCATTGGCAGACATGGATCCGCCCGGCTCCAGTACCTGTCGCCGGTAGCGCATGGGAGCGTCGCCGGCGAGCAGGTTTTTCTGATCAAATTGCTGAAAGAAATCGTCGGCTATGACCGCGTCCCACATGTAGGTGTAGTAGGCCGAAGAGTAGCCCGCCAGGTGGTTAAAGCTTACATACATGTGAGCGTCTGCAGCAACGGGAATGAACAACGTGTAACGCCGCAAGTCATGGAGAGAAACAGTGTCGAGATCAATTTTCTGCGGATTGTCTCCGTAGATCTCGTACGAAATTGCTGCCAGCGCGTTTTGCAGAGCGACGCGGTTTGCGCGTCCGAAGGCGGAGGCCCGGTTCATGCGCGCCACCAATTCGGCGGGAATCGGCTCGCCAGTCTTGTAATGACGCGCGAACGAGGCAAGGACCTGGGGACTGCGCATCCAGTCTTCCAGCATCTGTGAAGGCGCTTCTATGAAGTCCGCTTCCATGCTCATACCACTGATTCCCGCCCACTGCTGCTGTCCACCGAGGATATGGTGCATCAAGTGGCCAAACTCGTGAAAGAAAGTCACCGCATCTTCGTAATCCATCAGACCGGGATCAGTCGTGGTCGCCTCAGGGAAGTTGCATTCTAGAATGGCTTCCGGCAGCTGCCTGCCACGAATCCCGTCCAGCACCGGCGCCATCTGGTCATGGCTGTATTTGCCCGGCCGGGGATGCATGTCGAGATAAATCCGGCCGATCGCTTTGCCGTTTTCAACCACATCCCAGGTTTCAACGGAAGGGTCCCACGCAGGCGCATTCAGTTCCTGGCGGAAGCTGACATGGAAAAGGGATGCAGCGGTGTCCATGACCCCTTTTTTCACCTCGCTGTACGGCAGGTAGGGGCGGATGGTTTGGGAATCGAAGTCGTACTGGGAGCGACGGACGAGTTCCGAGACGCGGAAGAAGTCGTAGCCCAGGATCTCGGTCGCCTTGGGATCGGTTTTCCGCTTCTCCGCCAAGAGCATCCCGAACTCGCGCTGAGCAACGGGTCGCGTGGTTGCGTCCAAGTCTTGGATGAACTTGGCGATATTGCTGCCGCTCGTGATCATCTTGTCGGCCGCGTTGTAATCTGCCCAGGAGGAGTAACCGATCAGCGTCGCGATTTCGTAGCGCGTCTGCATCATGTCCAAAAGCACGTCGCGGTTCTTCGGGTAAGCGCGCGACTGGAAGGCTTCCCAGAGACGGCGGCGGAGTATGTCGCTCTTAGCGAAAGTCAGTGGCGGGAAAAGGTCGGGATAGCTGGTGGTGATGTGAATCTTCCCATCCGCGCCGGGTTTGTGATTGTCAATGTAATCCTGCGGCAGACCGTCAAGCTGCGCGGCATCTGTGACCTCAACAACTCTGGGGTCATCCGAGATGTTCCGATCGAACCGCGACTGATCCTCGGTGAGCTGGTCCTGAAGCTTCTTGAGCTTCTCGCGCGTCGCATCGTCTTTATCCACGCCGGCTAAACGAAATTCAAGCAGCTGCCTCTGAATGTAGTAACGGGTGGCTGTGTCGGCCTTGGACACGTCCAGACTTGCCAACGCCTGGTAAACGTCCCGGTTCAGCGATAGTGCCGTCTGCGCACCGCTTACCTTCGTGGTCATCGCGGTCGCATGATCGCGGAAGGCCACATCCGGGTGCACCTGCTGCATCAAAATAGAAAAGTAACTTGCCGCATTTAGCTGCCGAATTGCTTCGTCGTACGGGACGAGGGTATTCTCAATCGTCCTTGAACCCTTAGCCGCGACTATCTGATCGATCGCGCGCTGTGCCATTGCCAGGCGATCGTTCTCTATCTTCTCAAAGGCAGCGATGTCGGGCTTAGCACTCCACAGGGGTGGTTGAGACTTTGGCAGCTCTTGCGCAGCTCCCCTTGAGACAAGAAGCAGAAGCGCTATGACGTGGGCACAGCAAAATCCGGTCGACATAACTAATCCTCCGACATTTTCAAAAATGGCCAGGCAGTGACGCAGGTGCCTTCGAGCAGCCGAAATCCTACGCCCAGTAACTCCTTTTCTCAATA
>Ga0302324_100005370_pt1 | contig 27930 bp, 23 predicted proteins | sample Palsa_T0_1_FD_201949 | JGI IMG/M metagenome (GOLD analysis project Ga0302324, IMG submission 201949) | Peat permafrost microbial communities from Stordalen Mire near Abisko, Sweden - Palsa_T0_1 | ecosystem: Environmental > Terrestrial > Soil > Palsa > Peat permafrost | place: Sweden: Abisko...
CCTAAGAGAATGAATCGTTGATCGACCCATTATAGCTGACCTGCCCGATGCCACCTGAGTTCCAGACCCACCTGTTCGAACTGCCCGCCTCCGCGGCGGGGCTGCGCCTGGATCAGGCGTTGGCCGCCGCGCTGCCGCAGTACTCGCGCGCGCGCCTGCAGCGCTGGATCCGCGACGGCGCGGTGCGGCTTGCGGGCAGGTCCGCGCGCGCGCGCGACCGCGTACAGGGCGGCGAGCAGATCGTGGTCGAGGCCCGCTTCGATGCCGACACTGCCGTGGGCGCCGAGGCGCTGCCGCTGGATATCGTCTACCAGGATGCCGCGCTGCTGGTGCTCAACAAACCGCCCGGCCTGGTGGTGCACCCGGGCGCCGGCAATCGTGCGCATACGCTGCAGAATGCACTGCTGGCGCACGATCCGGCACTCGCGCGCGTACCGCGCGCGGGGCTGGTGCACCGGCTCGATAAGGAAACCAGCGGGCTGTTGATCGTGGCGCGAACGCCCGAGGTGCACACGCGGCTGGTGGCGCAGCTGGCGGCGCGCGAAATCGGCCGCGAATACCTGGCGCTGGTCGCGGGCCAGCCGACCGGCGGCGCGCGCATCGATGAGCCGATCGGACGCCATCGCAGCCTGCGCACGCGCATGGCGGTGCGCGGCGATGGCCGCGAGGCGGTCACCAATTTTCGCATCGAGGAGCGCTTCCGCGTGCACACGCTGCTGCGCGTGCGCCTTGAAACCGGTCGCACGCATCAGATCCGGGTGCACCTGGCGCACGTGGGCCTGCCGCTGGTCGGCGATCCGGTGTATGGCGGTAGGCAGGGGCGCGTGGCCGGCGATGCCGCGCAACTGAACGCGCTGCTGCACGCATTTGCGCGCCAGGCACTGCACGCGCAGCGGCTGACACTGGTGCATCCGGGCAGCGCACGCGAGCTCAGCTTCGAGGCGCCGCTGCCGGCGGATTTCCAGGCACTGCTGGCACAGTTGCGCGCGCACGCCGGCGCAGCCGGCGCGGCGCGACGCGCGAGTGCGGCCGGCAGCGCGCGTGGCCGGCGGCGCGGCAAGGCGCGCAGCCGGTGACAGCGCCGTCATCGCTGCGACCGGACTGGCCGGCGCCAGCGCTCGTGCGTGCGGCGTTCACGCTGCGCGCCGGCGGCGTCAGCCACGGCCGCTATGCCTCGCTCAATCTCGGCCAGCACGTGGGCGATGATCCGCTTGCGGTCGCGGAGAATCGTCGGCGTGTCGCCGGCGCGCTGCAATTGCCGGCCGAGCCGCTGTGGCTGGCGCAGGTGCACGGTACCACGGTGCTGAATGCTGACGCGGCGCCGCGGGCCGACGCGACGCGAGGTGATCACCCGGCGCCGCGGGCCGATGCGGCGCTGACGCGCCAGTCGGGGCGTGTGCTTGCGGTACAGGTCGCCGATTGCCTGCCGGTGCTGCTGGCAGCGCGCGATGGCAGTGCGGTGGCGGTGGCGCACGCCGGCTGGCGCGGACTGGCCGCCGGGGTAGTCGAGGCCACGGTGGCAGCGCTGGGTGTCGGCGGCGATCAAATTCACGCCTGGCTCGGGCCTGCCATCGGCCCGGCGCATTTCGAGGTCGGGGAGGAAGTGCGGGCGGCATTTTGCGCACCCGCCGGCGAGCACGCCGGCGAGGCCGCGGCGGCATTCGTGCGCAATGATCGCGGCCGCTGGCAGTGCGATCTGCGTCTGCTGGCCCGACAGCGACTGTCGCAGCTGGGCGTGCGTTCGATCCATGGCGCGCCGCGCTGCACCTACGCTGAAGCCGATGCGTTCTATTCGTTCCGGCGCGACGCCAGCACCGGGCGCATGGCGGCACTGATCTGGCTCGGCGAGCCGGCGCAGGCCGCATGCTAGAGTTGCCGCGGAGCGCGAGCGTAGCGCTCGCGTAGTGCTTGAGCGAAGCTGCCTACCTAAGGCAGACAGTGGAACAGCCGGCCATGACCCTGGTATGGATTTTATTAGCCACGTTCTTTGGCGGCGTGCTCAGCGCCGCGTTGGCGAGCCTGTTTTTGCTGCTGTCCGAGGCACGCCGCAACTGGCTGCTGCCGCACCTGATCAGCTTTGCCACCGGAGCGATGTTGGCGGCGGCGCTGATCGGGCTGCTGCCCGAGGCGATCGCCAGCGTCGGACCGGCGCACATCCAGGCCATCGGCGCCGCAGTGCTGGCGGGCATCGCGCTGTTCTTCGTGCTGGAAAAGCTGGTGCTGTGGCGTCACTGTCATAGCGAGGGCTGCGAGACGCACTCGCCGCACGAATCCGATCGCGATCGCGCTGCCGGGTGGATCGTGCTGTTCGGCGACGGGGTGCACAATGCGTTTGACGGTGTGCTGATCGCGGCGGCGTTTCTTACCGACGTCAAGCTCGGTGTGGTGACCACGATCGCGATCACCGCGCACGAAATACCGCAGGAGCTGGGCGATCTGGCAGTGCTGCTGCATGCGCGCATGAGCCCGGTGCGGGCGCTCTGGTTCAACGCTGCCAGCAGCCTGACCTCCATCATCGGCGGGCTGGCGGGGTTTTTCGCGTTGCGCCGCACGCTGGGTGTGCTGCCCTACGCGATCTCGGTGGCGGCCGCCTCGCTGATCTACGTCGCGGTGGCGGACCTGATACCCGGTCTGCACCGGCGCGTGGAGCTGAGCGCCGGCGCGGCGCAGGTGGGGCTGATCGCCTGCGGGGTGGGGGTCATCGCCTGCGCGGAGCTGTGGCTGGCTTAAAAAGCGGCGCGGGTGGGGATCAAAGGCTTGCAGGCGCTTGATTTCGTTACCATCAATCCCCACTGAAGGTGGCAGGGGTTGATGCGGATTACACTTTAAACTCACGGGTCAAAGGTTTATGCGACAGGACAAACTTACCAGCCGATTCCAGGCCGCGTTGGCGGACGCGCAGTCGCTTGCGGTCGGCCGCGACAACCAGTTCATCGAGCCGGCGCACCTGCTGCTGGCCATGCTCGAGGCCGAGGGCGGTGGCGTACGGCCGCTGCTGATCAAGGCCGGGGTCGACGTCAATCGGCTGCGCACGCAGCTGGGCGACATCGTCGATCACCTGCCGAAGGTCGAAGGCCATGGCGGCGACGTGCAGGTATCGCACGAACTGACGCGCATGCTCAACGTCACCGACAAGCTGGCGCAGCAGCGCGGCGATCAGTACATCTCGAGCGAGCTGTTCGTGCTGGCGGCGATCGAGGATCGCGGGCCGGTCGGCAAGGCGCTCAAGGAAGTGAAAGCCACGCGCGCCGCGATCGAGAAGGCGATCGACGAGGTGCGCGGCGGGGAAAAAGTGGACGATCCGGGTGCGGAAGAGAAGCGCCAGGCGCTGGAGAAATATACCGTCGACGTGACCGCGCGCGCGCGCGCCGGCAAGCTCGACCCGGTGATCGGCCGCGACGATGAGATCCGGCGCACGATCACCGTGCTGCAGCGGCGCACCAAGAACAACCCGGTGCTGATCGGTGAGCCCGGCGTCGGCAAGACCGCGATCGTCGAGGGCTTGGCGCAGCGCATCGTCAACGGCGAGGTGCCCGAGAGCCTGAAGAAGAAGCGCATTCTGGCGCTCGACATGGGCGCGCTGGTGGCGGGTGCGAAGTTCCGCGGCGAATTCGAGGAGCGCCTGAAGGCGGTGTTGACCGACCTTGCCAAGCAGGAAGGCCAGGTGATCGTGTTCATCGACGAGCTGCACACCATGGTCGGGGCGGGGCGCGCGGAAGGCTCGATGGATGCCAGCAACATGCTCAAGCCGGCGCTGGCGCGCGGCGAGCTGCACTGCGTCGGCGCCACGACGCTGGATGAGTACCGCAAGTACATCGAGAAGGACAAGGCGCTCGAGCGCCGCTTCCAGATCGTGCTGGTGGACGAGCCGAGCGTCGAGAGCACGATCGCGATCCTGCGCGGCCTGAAGGAGCGCTACGAGGTGCACCACGGGGTCGACATCACCGATCCTGCGATCGTGGCCGCGGCGACGCTGTCGCACCGCTACATCACCAACCGGCAGCTGCCCGACAAGGCGATCGACCTGATCGACGAGGCGGCAGCGCGCATCCGCATGGAGATCGACTCCAAGCCCGAGTCGATGGACCGGCTGGAGCGGCGGATTATTCAGCTCAAGATCGAACAGGAAGCGCTCAAGAAAGAAGAGGACGAGGCCTCCAAGCGCCGGCTGTCGACGCTGCTGACGACGCTGACCGGGCTGGAGAAGGAATACGCCGACCTGGAAGAGGTGTGGAAGGCCGAGAAAGCCGCGCTGCAGGGCGCGACCAAGATCAAGGAAGAACTGGAGCAGGCCAAGCTCGAGGTCGAGCAGGCGCGGCGGGCCGGAAACCTGGCGCGCATGGCCGAGCTGCAGTACGGGCGCATTCCGGAGCTGGAGAAGCGGCTGGTGCAGGCGCAGCGCGCCGAGCAGTCGACGCCGCAACTGGTGCGCAACAGCGTCACCGAGGAAGAGATCGCCGACGTGGTGTCGAAGTGGACCGGCATTCCGGTGTCGAAGATGCTCGAGGGCGAGAAGGAGAAGCTGCTGCGCATGGAGCAGGCGCTGGAGAAGCGCGTGGTCGGGCAGGACGAGGCGGTGCGTATCGTGTCGAACGCGATCCGGCGCTCGCGTGCCGGGCTGTCGGATCCGCGCCGGCCGACCGGCTCGTTCATGTTCCTGGGGCCCACCGGCGTGGGCAAGACCGAATTATGCAAGGCGCTGGCGGAATTCCTGTTCGACACCGAGGAGGCCATGGTGCGGATTGACATGTCCGAATTCATGGAGAAGCACTCGGTCTCAAGACTGATCGGAGCCCCCCCTGGCTATGTCGGCTACGAGGAGGGTGGTTACCTGACCGAGGCGGTGCGGCGCCGGCCGTATGCGGTGGTGCTGCTGGATGAAGTCGAGAAGGCGCACCAGGACGTGTTCAACGTGCTGCTGCAGGTGCTCGACGACGGCCGGCTGACCGACGGCCAGGGGCGCACGGTCGACTTCCGCAATACCGTGATCATCATGACTTCGAACCTCGGCTCGCAGGTGATCCAGGAGATGGCCGGCGAGGGCAACTACACGCGCATGAAAAGCGCGGTGATGGAGATCGTGCAGCAGCACTTCCGGCCCGAATTCATCAACCGGGTGGACGACATCGTCGTGTTCCATCCGCTGGGCACCGACCAGATCCGCGCGATCGTCGAGATCCAGCTCGGCTACCTGCGGCGGCGGCTGCTCGATCGCAACATGGAGCTGGAACTGGACGACAAGGCGCGCGACCTGATCGGCGAGGCCGGTTTCGATCCGGTGTACGGCGCAAGGCCGCTGAAGCGCGCGATCCAGCAGCAGATCGAAAATCCGCTGGCGCAGCGCATCCTGCGCAACGAATTGCTGCCCGGGGACCGCGTGCGCGTGACGGTGCGCGGCTCGGAGCTGGTGTTCGAGAAGAAGCGCGATATGCGGGCCACGGGCTCCTGACCGGAACGGCCCGGAGCCTGATATCGTAGGGACATTGCCCGGAGGTATCGAACTATAGGAAGCACTTTCATAAACGAAAGTGCTTCCTATAGTTCGATACCTCCAGACTATCGCCACCGAATATCGGCACCACGCCGGTCCGGCCCGGGGGGGTCGCGAGTCACCATGATCGATCTGAAACGCCATGTGGTCGATGTGCTGGATTTTCCGCGTGCGGGAATCCTGTTTCGCGACATCACCCCGCTGCTGCGTAAGCATTTCGATGCCACGCTCGATGCCATCGAAGGCCTGTTCAGCGAGCAGGAGTGGCAGGCAATCGATGCGCTGGCGGGCATCGAGGCGCGTGGTTTCGTGCTGGCGGCCGGACTTGCAGGCCGGCGGCACAAGGGCTTCGTGCCGATACGCAAGCAGGGCAAACTGCCCCCGCCGGTGGTCTCGGCGGCCTACGCGTTGGAATATGGCAGCGCAGTGCTGGAAATGCAGGCCGGTACCGGCCGGCTGGCACTGATCGATGACGTGCTTGCGACCGGCGGTACCATGCGGGCCGCGGCCGAGCTGGCCACGCTGGCCGGCTATGAGGTGCAGGGCCTTGCGTCGCTGATCGATCTGCGGCTGGTGGGGGATTTCATCTGGCACGAGCTGCCGCTGCGCTGCGTTATCCGGTATGACTGAGGCCGCCGGCGTCTATAATCGACTCGGATCCCCACTGTTTTCGCTGGAAAAATATGCCGTTTTACGAATATGAATGCAGCAACTGCCGCTACTACACAGAGGTACTGCAGAAGATCAGCGACAAGCCGCTGAAGAAATGCCCTTCCTGCGGCAAGAATACGTTCAAGAAACTGATCTCGGCGCCGGTGTTTCGCCTCAAGGGTTCGGGTTGGTACGAGACCGACTTCAAGGGCGACAAGGACAACAAGCGCAATCTTGCCGGCGGCGACAAGGACGACGCGCCGGCCAAAAGCGAGAGCGGCGCCGACAGCAAAACCGAAACCGCGGCCGCGGCCACCGACGGCAAGACCGAGAGCAAGGCTGAAGCCAAGGCCGAGGCCAAGGCCAAGGCCGAGGGCAAGAGCGACGCCAAGGCTGAGGGCAAGAGCGGCGGCAAGGCCGACAGCGCAGTGTCCACTCCGGCCCCCAAGCCGCCGGCAGCAACCAGGCGAAATATTGGCGCGCGCGCCGCGGGCGGCAAGAGCGCCGCCTCCAAGCGCGCCCGCCCCGCCAAGCGCAAGGCCGGCAAGCGCCGGGGCGGCCGTTGAGCGGTGAAGTCATGCGGCGGTTCGTGCGCCGCTATGTGATCGCGGGGCTGCTGGTCTGGGTGCCGATCGTGGTCACGGTGCTGGTGGTGCGCTTCATCCTCGACCTGATGGACCAGACGCTGCTGCTGCTGCCGGCATCGGTGCGGCCGGAAACACTGATCGGAATCCACATCCCGGGACTCGGCCTGGTGCTGGCGGTGCTGCTGCTGATCTTCACCGGCATGCTGGTGAGCAACATCATCGGCCGCAGCCTGGTGGGATTGTGGGAAGACCTGATGAACCGCATCCCGTTCGTGCGCGCGCTGTACAGCGGCGTCAAGAGTTTCTCCACCACCATCCTGTCGAATCAGGGCAACTCGTTCAAGAAGGTGCTGCTGATCGAATATCCGCGCCAGGGCATCTGGAGCATCGGCTTTCAGACCGCGGGCGACCTGCCGCTGATCAGTGCCCACACCGGCGAGCCGCAGGTGTGCGTGTTCATCCCGACCACGCCCAATCCGACCTCCGGATTCATCGTGATGGTGCCGCGCTCGCAGGCGATCGAGCTGGAGATGAGCGTCGATGCGGCGATTAAGATGATCGTGACGCTCGGCGTGGTTGTGCCGCCCGCGCCCACACCCTAACATTCCCGGCCCATTCTCCACGACGACAGGCCGATGCGGACCCACTATTGCGGACAGGTCAATGAGCAGCTGACCGGAGCGACGGTCGCGGTCGCCGGCTGGGTGCACCGCCGGCGCGATCACGGCGGGGTGATCTTCGTCGACCTGCGCGACCGCGAAGGCCTGGTGCAGGTGGTGTTCCACCCGGAGCAGCAGGCGATGTTCGTCACCGCGGAAAAACTGCGGCATGAATTCGTGGTGCGGGTACGCGGCAGCGTGCAGCCGCGGCCGGCCGGAACCGTCAATGCCAATCTGGCCTCCGGCGGCGTAGAGATCGTGGCGAGCGAGCTGGAACTGCTCAATCGCTGCGATCCGCTGCCATTCCAGCTGGACGAGTCGGTGAGCGAGGAGGTGCGCCTGCGCTACCGCTACATCGACCTGCGGCGTGAGATCATGAACCAGCGCCTGCGGCTGCGGCACCGGATCACGCGTTCGATGCGGGCTTACCTCGACGCCCACGGGTTCGTGGACATTGAAACCCCGATGCTCACCAAGGCCACGCCCGAGGGCGCGCGCGACTACCTGGTGCCGAGCCGGACCCACGCGGGCAAGTTTTTTGCGCTGCCGCAGTCGCCGCAGATCTTCAAGCAGCTGTTGATGATCGCGGGCTTCGAGCGTTACTACCAGATCGTGCGCTGCTTTCGCGACGAGGACCTGCGCGCCGATCGCCAGCCGGAGTTCACGCAGCTCGACGTCGAGACCTCGTTCCTGTCGCAGGATGAGATCATGCAGCTGATGGAAGGTCTCGCGGTGACGCTGTTCCGCGAGGTGCTGGGGGTCGAGCTGCCGCAGCCGTTCCCGCGCATGAGCTACCAGGATGCCATGCGTCGCTACGGTTCGGACAAGCCGGACCTGCGGGTAACGCTGGAGCTGGTCGACATCGCTGACCTGGTGAAGGACTGCGACTTCAAGGTGTTCTCGGCTCCGGCGAAGGATCCCGGCGGCCGTGTGGCCGCGCTGCGCGTGCCGGGCGGCGCTGCGCTGACGCGCAAGCAGATCGACGACTACACGGCCTTCGTGACGCGCTATGGCGCCAAGGGGCTGGCGTACGTCAAGGTCAACCAGAGCGCGAGCGGCCGCGAGGGCCTGCAATCGCCGATCATCAAGTTCCTGAGCGATGCGGCGCTGGCGGGGATCGTTGCGCGCAGCGCTGCTGCCGACGGCGATCTGATCTTCTTTGGTGCCGACAGCGCCAAGGTGGTCAGCGATGCGCTGGGCGCACTGCGGCTGAAGGTCGCACAGGACCTCTCGCTTGCCGCCGAGGGCTTCCGGCCGCTGTGGGTGGTGGATTTTCCGATGTTCGAATGGGATGCCGAAGGCCGGCGCTGGGCCGCGATGCATCACCCGTTCACCTCGCCCCAGACCGACGATCCGGCGCAGCTGAATCCGGCCACGGCGCTGGCGCGCGCCTACGACATGGTGCTCAACGGCACGGAGATCGGCGGCGGCTCGGTGCGCATATTCCGGCAGGAAATGCAGTCGGTGGTGTTTGGCCTCTTGGGTATCGAACCTGCGGAGGCGCGCACCAAGTTCGGATTCCTGCTCGATGCGCTGCGCTTCGGCGCGCCGCCGCACGGCGGCATTGCCTTTGGCCTGGATCGGCTGGCAATGCTGATGGCCGGCGCCGACAGCATTCGCGAGGTGATCGCGTTTCCCAAGACGCAGACCGCGGCTGACCTGATGACCGATGCACCAACCGAAGTAGGCGAGGCACAGCTGCGCGAGCTGCACATCCGGGTGCGCACGCCGCCGCCGGCATGACCGATGCCAGATGTTGTCGTCGTGTTCGTGCACGGGTTATGGATGACCGGTGCCGAGTCGCTGCTGCTGCGCCGACGCCTGGCGATCCGGCGCGGCTATGGGCTCAAGGTGTTTCGTTATGCCTCGGTCGGCGCCCCGCCGGCGCATATCATCGCCGCCCTGCACCACACCATCGCCGCGATCGAGGCGCCGCGGGTGCATCTGATCGGGCACAGTCTGGGAGGCCTGATGATCCTGCGCTGCCTGGAGCGCTACCCGATGGCGCAGCCCGGCCGGGTGGTATTCCTCGGCACGCCGGCGACCGGCTCGCGCGCCGCCCGACGATTCAGTGAGTTTGGTCTGGGACGCCGGCTGCTCGGCGCCGCGAGCGCGGAGGAATTGCTGCAGCAGCGCGCCGCGCGCTGGGATATCGGGCGCGAACTCGGGGTCATCGCCGGCACGATGCCCTTGGGTTTTGGACGATTGCTGCTAAAGTTTGGCGAAGACAACGACGGCACGATAGCGGTGTCCGAGACGCGGGTAGCCGGTGCGGCGGCGCACCTGTCGCTGCCGGTGACACACTCGGGCATGCTGTGGTCGGCCCGGGTGGCGCACGAGACGGGGAGTTTTCTGGAATATGGAAGTTTCGGAAGATAAGTCGGCGGTCGCCGCGGTGTTGCGCTGGTTGCGCTCGCACCTGCGCGCGCTGGCCATCGTGGCGGGCGTGCTGCTGCTCTACACGCTGGCCGGTTTCCTGCTGCTGCCGCGCATTGCCAGGAACCAGGCCATTAATTACGTGCAGCACGATCTGGGCCGCCAGCTTGCCATCGGCTCACTGACCTTCAATCCGTTCTCACTGGCGCTCGAGATCCGCGACCTGGCAATGAGCGAAGCCGACGGCGCGCCGATCGCAAGCTTCGCGCTGCTGCGCATCAAGTTCAGCGCCACGTCCTCGCTGCTGCACCGGGCCTGGACCTTTGCCGAAGTACGGCTGGAACAGCCGGTGATCAACACCCTGGTCAATCGGGACGGCTCGCTCAATCTCGCCAAGCTGGCGCCGCCCGCTGCGCCCACGCCAGCGGCACACGAAGCAAACTCGAACTCGGTGCCAGCGCTGCGCATCGGTGCCTTTACCGTCACCCGCGGTCAGTTGCACTTCGAGGATCGCAGTCGCCCAGCGCCGTTCACTGCGACCTTGAGCCCGATCGAGTTCGCGCTGACGGATTTTCGTACCCAGCCGCAGTTCGAGAACCGCTATCGATTCAGTGCGGCCACCAGCGCTGGTGAGCAGCTCGACTGGTCCGGCCAGTTCTCGGTGCGCCCGCTGGGATCGAGCGGCGAGTTCGCAATTACCGCGCTCAAGGCCTCGACCATCGCCTCGTACCTTGAGGATACGCTGCCATTTGCAATGAGCAGCGGCAGCATCGATCTGCAGGGCAACTATCGCCTGGTCGCCGCGGGCCAAACCAGCCTGTCGCTGAGCCTGCCGAGCCTCAAGGTGCACACGCTGGCGATCGCGCCCAAGGGCGCGCCTGCGGCTGAACCGTGGATTCAACTGCCGGAAGTCGATGTCGCCGATACGACGATTGCACTGTCGGAGCGGCAGGTCGGCGTGGGACAGGTGACGCTGCAGAAGCCGTCGCTGCAGGTGTGGCGCGAAGCCGATGGCAGCCTGAACCTGCAGCGGCTGCTGCAGCCGGCGGCCGCGAGTGGTCACAGCGGCGCAGCCGCGGCAAGCCCGGCGCCGGCGCCCGCATCCGCAGCGGCGAGCGCGACTGGGTCGGCGCCGGCCTGGAAGATTACGCTGGCCAAGCTACTCATCGATGGCGCCAGCATCGCGGCCGAGGATCGCAGCGTAAAGCCGGCGCTGCAGCTGAAGATTGCGCCGCTGAAGCTGACGGTGCAGAACTATTCGAGCGATGCTACGCAGCCGATAACGCTGGATCTGGATACCGGACTGGGCGACTCCGGGCGGCTTACCGCCGGCGGCACGCTGACGCTGTCGCCACTTTCCGCGGCGATCACGCTGGACCTGAAGGAATTCGATCTGCCGCCGCTGCAGCCGTATATTTCGCAGCAGACCAATATGACGCTCTATCGCGGTCGCCTGGGGACGCAGCTGCAGGTGGCATATGCCGCCACAGCGCAGAAAGGCCAGCCGCAGCTCACGCTCCGCGGCGGCATCCAGGTGACCGATCTGGGAACGCGCGATAACGCCACCAGCACCGATTTCATTACCTGGAAGGCGCTGCAGGTCGTGGGGCTGCGTTTTCAGCTGGCCCCGGATGCGCTCGACATCGACGAGGTGCGTGCGCTGGGGGCCTATGGCCGCGTGATCATCGGTGCCAACGGCAGCCTCAACGTGTCGGAAGCGTTGCGGCCGGCGGGGGTCGCGCCGCCGGCGACGCCGCCGGCTGACACGGCGACCAGCGCGACGCCGGCAAAGACGGCGAAGACGGCAAAAACCGCGTCACATGGCAAGGCGGTAGTCGCGGGTCCGCCAGCCACGCAGGCGACGGCTAGCACTGCGGCGGCCGGCCCCGGCATGCCGATCCGCATCAAGCGCGTGGACATCCGCGACGGCGCGGCGAACTTCACCGACCACTCGGTGGAGCCGAACTTCTCGGCCGCGATGCTCGGGCTGCACGGCTCGGTCACGGGACTGTCCTCGGACCCGGCCTCCCGGGCGCAGGTGTCGCTGGAAGGCAGCGTGGATCAATATGCACCGGTGTCGATCAAGGGGCAGCTCAGTCCGTTCTCGCCGGCGACTTATACCGACATCAGCCTCGACTTCAGCAATATCGAGCTGACGACCTTCAATCCGTATTCCGGCAAGTTTGCCGGCTACAACATCTCGCAGGGCAAGCTGTCCACCCAGCTGCATTACCACGTCGAGAACCGCAAGCTCGAAGCCAGCCACCACGTGGTGGTCGACCAGCTCGAGTTCGGCGCCGCCACCGAGAGCAAGCAGGCGGTGCCACTGCCGGTGAAACTGGCGGTAGCTTTGCTGAAGGACCGCAATGGCGTGATCACACTCGACCTGCCGGTCAGCGGCAGCATCGACGATCCGACCTTCAAGATCGGGCCGATCATCTGGAAACTCGTGGTCGGCCTGATCACCAAGATAGTGACCGCGCCATTTGCGCTGCTGGGCTCGCTGTTTGGCGGCGGCCCGCAGCTCGCCTACATTGATTTTCCGGCCGGTTCGGCGGTACTCGCCGACAGCGAGGCCAAGAAACTGCCGCAACTGGCGAAGGCACTGGTCGAGCGGCCACAGGTCAAGCTCGACATTCCGCTGCACACCATCAGTGCCACCGATGACGAGGCGCTGGAGCGAGCATCGCTTGAACAGGCGCTGGCGGCGGCGGCAAACCCCGCAGGCGGCAAGCACAAGCCAGCGCGAGCAAGCTCCGGCGCCGCGCCGGCGTCACCGCGTCTGGCGGCGCTGGCCGCACTGTACCGTGAGAAGTTCCAGGCCGATCCGGAGTACCCGGCAGAGCTGGGTGGTGCTGCCGGCGGTGCAGCCCTTAAGCCCGAGGCGGCGAAGCCTGAGGCAGCGAACCCCGATGTGGCGAAAACGGACGCCGCAACACCGGCGGTCGCGGCTCAGGACGTCGATACCGCCCGCATTGCCTGGCTGGAGCAGGAGTTGATGCAGCAGTTCAAGCCGACGCGCGATCAGCGCGACGGCCTGGGACGCGCTCGTGCCGAGGCAGCGCAGAGCGCCCTGCTCGCCAACCAGGAGCTGCCGCCGGAACGCGTGTTCCTGACCGAACGCGAATCAGGCGGCGGACCGGAAGGCCAGGTGCGCATGGAACTGAAACTGCAGTAACACCGATTGATGCGGCCAATGGCAGGTATCAACAGGCGCCATCACCGCCCGGCCACGCGAGCTGTAAAGTGCCGCCAGCAACATCAGCACTTTTGGGGGATCTACGGCCATGGAATTGCGCAAACGGGTCTTGGGCGCGATAGCGCTGGTGGTGCTGGCTGGCAGTGTCCTGGCTCAACAGCCGCCGCCGGGTGGGCCGCCGGACCTGAAGAATCCGGGCAACGCCAACGGGCCGCCGCCGGGTCCGCTGCCCGGAACCCCGGGCGGACCGCCGCTCGGGCCTCGTCCGCCGGATGTGGTGGCGCGCAGTGTCACGATTGACGCTGCGGTCGAGCTGGCCAGGGCAATCGTGGTGTCATGCAAGGGGTATCACGTCGGCATCAGCATTCTGGATGCCGCGGGGACGCCCAAGCTGTATTACATACCCGACGGCACCGGCGGCACACACGCCTACACCGGTTATCGCAAGGCCAACACAGCGCTGTCGTTCAAGATGCCGTCCGGCAAGGTTGCCGCCGCGGCGCAGGCCAATCCGGCAATTGCTTCCAAGCTGGCCGCCGACCCGAATAACTATGTGACCTGGGCCGGGGGCGTTCTGATCATGGCCGGAGATGAAATCATCGGCGCGGTCGGCGTCAGCGGCGCGGAGCCGAGTGCGAAGGACGAGGCCTGCGCGCTCGAGGGCCTGCAGAAGGTTCAGTCGCGCCTGAAGTGAGCCAGTCGCCCACGTTCGACCGGGGCCACGCCGCACGCCTTGGCAGCGCTGACCCTAGCGCTCAGGGCGCGCCAGCTACCGCCGGCGCGTCCAGATCCTGTGCCTTGCCGTCGCGCTTGTAGACCACGCCGGCCTTCATCACGAAGCTGACGCGTTTCATCAGGCTGATGTCCTCGAGCGGGTTGCCCGGTACGGCAATCAAGTCGGCGAATTTTCCGGGCGCGACGCTGCCCAAATCCTTGTCCTGCTTGAGTAGCTGCGCCGCGTGGGTGGTGGCCGCCTGCAGCACGAACATCGGCGGCATACCTGCCTGAACCATGAGTTCGAATTCATGGGCGTTCTGCCCATGCGGGTACACGGCAGAGTCGGTGCCAAAGGCGATCTTCACGCCGGCTTTATAGGCCCGTGCGGCGGTGGCGAGTATCTGCGGGCCGATCGCCAAGGCTTTGGCTGCGACCTGCGGCGGGTAGTAACCCGGCACCTGGGCCTGATGTGCCACGAAATCGCCAGCGATGATGGTCGGCACGTACCACGTGCCGTGCTCCTTCATGAGCCGCATATCCTCATCGTTCATGAACGTACCGTGTTCGATGGAGTCGACCCCGCCGAGCACCGCGCGCCGAATGGCCTCGGCGCCGTGCGCGTGCGCGGCCACGGTAAAACCGTAGTCATGCGCGGTGGCCACCACGGCCTTGATCTCTTCGAGCGTCAGCTGCGGGTTGTCGCCGCTGGCGCTCTCGTCCAGCACCCCGCCCGAGGGCATGATCTTGATCAGATCGTCGCCCAGCTTGTAGTGCAGGCGCACCGCCTTGACGGCGTCATCGGCGCCATTAATGACGCCCTGCGCCACCCCCGGATCTCCGGCGAGGTTGCGTCGATAGCCGTCGGTCGGGTCGGCATGCCCGCCGGTGGATCCGATCGGCTGGCCGGCGGTGAAGATGCGTGGACCGGGCAGCACCCCGGCATTGATGGCATTGCGCAGCGCCACCGATTCATTCTCGTAGTCGCCGACGTTGCGCACGGTGGTGAAACCTGCGAGCAAGGTGCGGAGTGCATAGACCGGAGAACGAACGACGTAGTCGGCGAGGTTCCAACGGAACTGGTCCGTGTACGTGGTCCGAGTGCTCTGCCAGGTCAGGTGGGTATGACTGTCGATCAGCCCCGGCAGGCAGGTCTGCGCCGACAGATCGATCGGCTCGGCCCCCGGTGGCGCGTGGTCGCCGGCGATCACCTCGCGGATACGCTGGCCGTCGATGACGACCGTGGTCTCACCAAGCAGCGCCCCGGCCTGGGTGTCCACGAGGTGTCCGCAGCGAACGGCCAGCAGCCGGCTGCCCGGCGGCGCATCGGTGGCGGCAGCAACGCTCGCGAGGGCGAGCGTGAGAGCGCACAGCACGGGAACTGAATGACGCATGGCCAGAACTCCACGGCGAGGCAAGACCTACACGTGGAAATCTACCACTGCCGGCAGTGATTGATGCCACGAATGCCGCGTATCAACCGGGCCGGCGCGCTTGCGGGAATCAGGGAGGTTCAGTCGCGCCTGAAGTGAGCCTGTGCGAGCCCTCGCAGTTCGTATAGCAGCTCGAGTGCGCGTCGCGGTGTGAGTGCATCGGCGTCGATTGCAGCGATGCGCGATCGCAGCTCGTCCTCGAGCGGCGGCGCGGCCGGCGCGGGCGCAGCGGCTACCGGCGCCGCTAGTGGCGCGGCGAACAGCGGCAGCTCCGCCTGCGCTGCACTGACCGCGCGTGCAGTGGCAAGACTGCCGGCCTCCAGCTGCGCCATGTAACGGCGCGCCTGGGCGATGATTTCGCGCGGCACACCGGCCAGTTGTGCTACCTGCAGACCGAAGCTGCGATTCGCGGGGCCGTCCTTCACGGCGTGCAGGAACACCAGCGAATCGGCGTGCTCGGTGGCATCCAGATGCACGTTGGCGCAGCCATCGATCTCCGCGGCGAGCGCCGTGAGTTCGAAATAGTGGGTCGCGAACAGTGTGCAGGCGCGCAGTCGTTCGGCCATGTGCCGAGCCACGGCGTAGGCCAGCGACAGGCCGTCGAAGGTGCTGGTGCCGCGGCCGATCTCGTCCATCAGCACCAGGCTGTGCGCGCTGGCGTTGTGCAGGATGTTGGCGGTCTCGGTCATCTCGACCATGAAAGTGGACCGCCCGCCCGCCAAGTCATCGGCGGCACCGATACGGGTGAAGATGCGGTCCACCGGGCCGATCTGCGCGCTCGTCGCCGGTACGAAGCTGCCCAAATGCGCCAGCACCACCACCAGCGCGATCGAGCGCATGTAGGTGGATTTTCCACCCATGTTCGGCCCGGTGATGATCAACATCCGCCGGCCCTCATGCATCGCCAGATCGTTGGGCACGAATGGCGCATCGATGCAGCGCTCGACCACCGGATGGCGTGCGGCCTCGATCATCAGCCGCGGCTCGGAAATGAGGGTTGGCTCGCACCAGCCCAGAGTGGCCGCGCACTGCGCCAGTGCCGCCAGCGCGTCCAGCGTCGCTATCGCATCGGCGCTGGCCTGCAGCGCCGGCAGCGCATCGATCAGTGTCGTCAGCAGCTCATCGTACAGTTCCTTCTCGCGCGCCAGCGAGCGCTCGCGTGCGCCGAGCACCTTGTCCTCGAAACTCTTGAGCTCCGGGGTGATGAAACGCTCGGCATTCTTGACGGTCTGCCGGCGCAGATAGTCGGATGGCACGCGCTCGGCCTGCTGCCGCGAGACCTCGATGTAGAAGCCCTGCACGCGGTTGTAGCCTAGTTTCAGGTTGGCAATGCCGGTGCGCTCGCGCTCGCGGCGCTCGAGCTCCAGCAGGAAAACGTCGGTGTCGCCCGAGATCAGGCGCAGCTCATCCAGCGCCGCGTCGTAGCCGGGCGCGATGACGCCGCCATCGCGCAGCAGCGGCGAGGGTTCGGCCGCAATCGCGCGCTGCAACAGGCTGCGCTCTGCTGCGTGTTCGCCGATGTGCTGCTGCAGGTCGCCGAGCAGCGGCGAGTCGAACCCGGCCAGGGCGCTGCGCAGCCCGGGTGTCGCGGCGAGCGACGTGCGCAGCTGTAGCAGATCGCGCGGCCGCGCCGAACGCAGCGCGACGCGCGCCAGGATGCGCTCCAGGTCACCGATCTCGCGCAGCCGCGTGCGCAGCGCCTCATAGCCGCGCGAGTCGGCCAGGGTGGCGATGGCGTGGTAGCGCTGGCGCAGCACCGGCTGGGCCCGGATCGGCCGGTTGAGCCAGCGCCGCAGCGCGCGCGAGCCCATGGCCGTCACGCTGCAGTCGATGACCGCGAACAAAGTCGCCGCCTCGTTCCCGGACAGGCTGGAATCGAGCTCCAGATTGCGGCGCGTGGCTGCATCGAGTCCGAGGCTGTCGGCGCGCTCTTCGACCCGCATCGACCGTATGTGCGGCAACGCCGATTTCTGCGTGTCGCGCACGTACTGCAGCAGGGCGCCGGCGGCGCGGATCGCGAGCGGCAGTTCATCGACGCCGAAGCCGCGCAGATCCAGGGTGCCGAGCTGATCGGTCAGCACGCGCGAGGCGCTGGCGAGGTCGAAATGCCAGGGCGCGCGCGTACGAACCACTGGCTGCTGCCGACAGCGCGCCAGGATATCGCTTGCCTGATCCTCGGCCAGCAGCAGCTCGGCCGGTCGCAGGCGCTCCAGTTCCGCTTCCATGGCGCCCGCCTCGTCGGACTCAAGCACCGTGAAGCGGCCCGATGACAGCTCGAGCCAGGCGAGGCCGAAGCGGCCGCGTTCGCTCAGCAGTGCCGCCAGCAGCGTCTCGCGTCGCTGCTCCAACAGCGCATCGTCGGTGACCGTGCCGGGCGTGACCACGCGCACCACTTGGCGGTCCATCGGCCCGCGGGCCCGGCCCGGGTCGCCGATCTGCTCGCAGATGGCCACCGACTGGCCACGACGTACCAGGCGGGCCAGGTAAGCGTCGACGCTTTGCACCGGCACGCCGGCCATTGGTATCTGTGAACCCGCGGACTGCCCGCGGCTGGTCAGCGCGATATCGAGCAGTCCGGCGGCCAGGCGCGCGTCGTCATAGAACAGCTCATAAAAATCCCCCATCCGATAGAACAGCAGCGTGTCCGGATGCTGCGCCTTGATGCGCAGGTACTGCTGCATCATCGGCGTGTGTTCTAAGGAGTTGTCGTTCAAGAGATTTTTTCGACCTGTCTATTAGACTGTCCAAAACTCGGCCCATCTGCGAGGGGTCCCTTCCGGGTTCGGAGGCGCGAACTATAGCGCGCACCGGTGCGATGGTGCCCCACGTGGCAACGAAGTCTGGATACGGACGTTCCGTGCTGGGTCTAGCGGTCGCCCCGCCACGCTTCGAACTCGGCTATGGCCGGCCTATGGCAGTGACCGTAAACTGGCGACATGGGGATTCGTGCGCTGGTGCTGATGGCCGTGTTCAGCGCGGTGCTCACCGCCTGCGGCGGTAGTGGCCGCGGGCCTCCCCCGGCCGGTACCAGCAGTTCGTCCGGCTCGTCGAGCAGCTCATCTTCCAGTGGTTCCTCATCGAGCGGCGCATCTTCGAGCAGCTCCGGCAGTTCGTCGAGCAGCGGAGTCACACCGGTATTCTGGATCCCTTATACCGCCGCGCCCACCGCCGCAGGCGGCCAGAGCGGCGTGTTCGTGGTGCCTTCGAATGCGCCGGACAGCGCCCCGGTGTTCGTGAGCTCCAGTGCACAGTCGGAGTTTCTCGCCTACGGAATGGCGAGCACCCTCAACGCAAGCAACGTGGTGACCGGCTATTGGCCCGCCACCTACATGTACCTGGCCACCGACGCCGACGGCAACCTGCATGTCTACGGCCTCGATCTGACCTCGATCACCGCGCCTGCGCCGGTACAAATCAGCAATCTGTCGCTGCCGGTCGGCACTGCCCCACTCAACGAGGTAATCTGTGATTGGCAGGCCGCATTCACCAATGTGCTGCAGCCGCAGACGTTGTTCGTGTTGCTACATCTCCCGGGGCCGTACGGCTGTATCCGCGGCGGGAACAAGTGGCAGGTCGTGCACTACACCGACTCGCCGACCACGGCGCCCTACATGACCCAGCTGTTCAGCAGTGCATTCACGCCGCTATATGCGCCTTCAGGCGCTCTGAGCGGCCTGATTGAATTCGATCCGATTGACCTTATTCTCCTTGACTATGCCGACGACACCTTCACGACGGGGGTGCAAGCGATCGCCAGTGGCGACATCATGGCTGTCACCACGCTCTACAGCAGCAGCCTGGACGATGGGCAGGCTTTTACCGGCACCACGCTGTTTCTCGAGGTGACCACCAACGGCAACGGGCCCATGTACGGCACCAATATGGTGTACCGGCTGCCCTACAGCAGCAACACGGCCACACTGCTCTACAACGCCAGCGGCTACGTGTCGGGTGTCGTCAACGATGACAACAATCTGTACTTCAGCGACGTCGCGAATGGCACCTCCGCCACCACGCAGGAGATCTGGCAGGTACCGCTGGCGGGCGGCACGCCGATACAGCTGTTTGGTTACACTGTGCCCGCCAACACGGGGCCGTATTCGTTGATCGGCTCGAACAATGCATCGCTCGTGGTGTGGTCCGCGGTCACCGATCCTGCAAGCCAACTGCTCACCGATACGCTCGGCACCCTGACCGTGGGCGTCGGCAACCTGTCGGTGCAGCCGCTCGGGCAGGCGCTCAATGGCACCGTCACGGCGTTCCTGCTGCCGGCGACTGCAGGGGCGCGCGCCAGCGACCTGTTGTACGCGAGTGCGGACAACCCGGTTGCCGGCGGGGCGTACACCTTCGCCAGCGAAGTGCTCGGCCTCGATGGCAGCAGCAAGCAGGCCCTGACCGCAAATACGTACTTTCTCGACAACGCCACCAGCCCACTGTCCGGCGCCGTGCTGCAGCTCACCGGCATCAATGCGACCGGCGGCGGCATGGGCGGCGGGCAGATCCAGGCAGTAAATGTTTCGAGCCTGGCCGCAACACCGCTGACGGCGGCCGGCGGCGGCAGTTACACGCTGGCCGGCGGCGACACCCCGGACCTGATGGGAGTCGCGCCGCAGCTTGGTGCCGGCACCGCTGTACCATCGTCCTCGTCAGCGGCTTCCATCGGGTTGCTCTTGAATCTGGCCACTGACAGCATCGTGCCGATCAGCATTGACAACACCAACGTCACACTGTTCTGAGCGTGATTGGCGTGCGGGCCGATAAGGAATTTTCGGTATAGCTCGCGCGCGCTACGCTGGCCGCAGCAAGTCCTGTTTTAATTGAATTGCATTGGGCCAGGCAGCAGCGCTCGCCGTGTTGTCGAATATGCACCATGCACCGGGCCGCTCGGCCGCCGGTTTGAGACGTTGTGCCAGGTCGGCTAGATACTCCGCAGAGTAAGAAGAATAATAGCGGCGCGGCTGGCCATGCAGGCGAAGATATAAAAATTGCCCGGCCGTTGTCACAGGTTGCAGCGCGGCGTCGATTTGCAGCGCCGGGTCGATGGGCGGATCGGCGAACACCCGCGTGATGCCCAGGGTGCTGAACAATCGGTCGACTCGAGGCTGGAACCAGCTCAAGTGGCGCGCCTCGCAGACGATGGCAGCGCCCGATGCAGCGCGCAGCAGGCTGAAACTCGCCGCGACCGCGCGCTGGTCGAATACCAGGCTAGGGGGCAATTGCACCAGCAGCACCGCCAGTTTGGCGCCCAGTCCCGCGACTGCGGCGCAGAACTTCGCCACTGCGTCCTTGCACGCGACCAGCCGGCTCTCGTGGGTAATTGCTTTCGGTAGCTTGGCGGAAAAGCGAAAATCCGGCGGCACGCTATCTGCCCAGCGGGCGTAGGTGGTGTGCCGGTGGGGTCGGTAAAACGACGAGTTGATCTCCACGCAATCGAAGTAGCTGGCGTACTGCTGCAGATGCGAGCCCGCCCGTTCGGTGGCGCGATAAGTCGCAGGCACCGACCAGCCGGCGATTCCAACCCTTATCGTAGCAGGCATGGGCAGAGTTTCCGCCCTAACGCCACGGTCACGCCGGCTTGCCCGCGCGCAGGGATCGCTTTTGGCGGCTGTGTGCCGGCGTCGCTTTTGGATCAGCAATGCCGGCGACCGATGCCTGCAAGGCGACAGCCAACGCGGCGTCGCCGTTCACCAGCTCCTTCCAGGCAAGTTCAACGCCATTGCGCTTGCCCTTGAGCGTGAGTTTCAGCCCTTCCTGAGTCAGCGTTACGACGAACTCGCGCCCGTCGATGGTCAGTGCGCGTTTGAGTGTGGTCCGCAGCGGCGTGGTCATGCAGGGACTCTGCCGTGCTTGCGGGCGGGTCGACGGGCTTTCTCCTCATCGCGCACGCCGCCCAGACAGGCCGTGAATTCGGCACCGAACAGGAAGATCTGCGCGGTGTAATACAGCCACAGTAACAGTGCAGCGAACGATGCCGCCGCCCCGAATGCGGATGGCTGCGTCGAATGCGCCAGATAAAGCCCGACCGCCCATCGACCGATGTCGAACAGGACCGCAGTCAGCACGCCGCCGGAGAGCACCACATGCCACGCCAGGCGTCGCGCGGGCATATAACGATAGATCAGCGCGAACAGCGCTGACACCAGAGCCAGCGACACGAGAAAATCCAGTGCGCCGACGGTGCCGACCAGTGCCGGATGTGAGGCGGCGACCCGCGCTCTGATACCGGCGAGTGCGGTTGACACGGTCAGCGACACCAGCAGCAGGAACCCGAGCGTGAGAATAAATCCAAAGGACAGGAATCGGGTGCGCAGCCAGCCGCGCACCCCCTGCGGGGCGATGGCCGCGCTGTTCCAGATCTGCTCGAGTGCCGCCTCGATAGCGGCCAGAACCGTAGTCGCGCTGATGAGTAGAGTCACCACGCTGACCAGGGTGGCGACCAGGCCCTGAGGCTGCTGGGCCGTTTTCACCGCCTGGAGCACGATCGCAGCGGTTGACGGACCGAACAGGGAATTCAGCTGCGCGCCCACCTGGCCGTAGGCGGCATTCGCTCCCACGATCAGTCCGGCCAGCGTCAGGACGATCACCAGCAGCGGCGCCAGCGAGAATGCGCAATAAAAGGCGAGTGCCGCCCCGGTGGTCGAGGCATTGTCTGAGCTCCAGTAGCGCGCGGCGCAGGCGGTCAGGCTCACCGTCTTCTTGAGCATGGCTGGCATTGGCAATTACAGGGCGCTCCGGGCATGAGATCATTACAGTCTGGGCCATCGGTAACGTAAGGCTATGAGTTGCAAAGATATATGGCCGACCCGCCTGTTGACACCGGCAAATTGACCGACAGCGCGCTGCGCGCACTGGCGGAAGCTGCCGGAACGCTGCTGCTCGCGCAGCGGCGGCGCGTCGCGACCGCCGAGTCCTGCACTGGCGGCTGGGTCGCCAAGTGCCTGACCGACATCCCCGGCAGCTCGCAGTGGTTCGAGCGCGGCTACGTGACCTATTCGAACCTGGCGAAGGAGCAGTCGATCGGCGTCGCCGCCAGTGTCATCGAGACCTTCGGCGCCGTCAGTCGGCCGACGGTGGAACAGATGGCGGCCGGAGCCCTACATGACAGCGGTGCGGACCTGGCGGTGGCGATCACTGGCATCGCGGGGCCGGATGGCGGCAGCCCGGACAAGCCGGTGGGCCTGGTCTGGTTTGCCCTCGCACAGCGCGCCGCGCCGCCGGTGGCGCTACAGCAGCAGTTCGCGGGTGATCGCGAGGCGATACGCCGCGCCGCGGTGGCGACCGCGCTGCGGATGGTGATCGCGGCGGCGGGGCCGAAGGTGACGGCGGGCGGGGCGCAGCCCTGAGTCGGGCGTTCTTCGCGCTCTGGCCGGACGGCGCGTGGAGTTCGCGCCTGATCGAAGTCGCGGCGCCGCAGGTTCGCGCAGCCGGCGGGCGAGCCCTGACGCAGTTTGATCTGCATGTGACGCTGTGTTTTCTGGGTGCGGTCGACGAGGCGCCGCTCGCGACGCTGTGCGAACGCGCCGGCGAGATCCAGGCGTCGTCGTTCGAGCTGCTGTTCGATCGCCTGGAGTTGTGGCGCGAGGCGCGCATTCTGGCGGCGACCGCGGCGCGCGTGCCGCCGGCAGGCCGCGCGCTGGCCGAGGCACTGGCCACGGCGGCGCGGCAGCTGGGACTTGCGCCGGATGCCAGGGCCTGGCGGCCGCACCTGACGCTGGTGCGCGGCGCGACCGTGCAGCGGCTGTCGGCCGAGGTCGCCGGCGCTGCGAGCCCGGCGCTGCAGCTTGCATTACCGGTGTCGCGCTTCTATCTGGCGCAAAGTCAGGAGCTTGGGCGGGAACCTCGGAGCGATGTCGAGCCCCGCCGCTACCGGACGCTGGCATCCTGGCCGCTGCGCCCATGAGGGCCGCGAGGCATTTTGGTCGCTCCGCCGCCGTTTTGCGTCCGGCGCTTGGCGACTTCTTGTGGGATAATTCGTCATCAATCGTGCCGCGCTAATGCCGCACTAATTCGCTAGAGGACCGCCACGCATGGAACCACGCATCGACGAGAACCGGAAGAAGGCACTGGCCGCCGCGCTCGGACAGATCGAGAAACAATTCGGCAAGGGCTCGGTCATGCGGCTGGGCGATGCCTCGGCTGCCTATGACGTCGAGGCGGTGCCCACCGGCTCGCTGGGACTGGATATCGCGCTCGGGATCGGCGGCCTGCCACGCGGCCGGGTGGTCGAGATCTATGGCCCGGAATCCTCGGGCAAGACCACGCTGACGCTGCAGGTAGTGGCGCAGATCCAGCGCGGCGGCGGCACCGCCGCGTTCGTCGATGCCGAGCACGCGCTCGATCCGTCCTACGCCGAGAAGCTCGGGGTCAACGTGCAGGACCTGCTGGTGTCGCAGCCCGACACCGGCGAGCAGGCGCTGGAGATCACCGATATGCTGGTGCGCTCGGGCGCGGTCGACGTGGTGGTGATCGACTCGGTGGCGGCGCTGACGCCCAAGGCCGAGATCGAGGGTGAGATGGGCGAGATGCAGCTCGGGCTGCACGCGCGGCTGATGTCGCAGGCGCTGCGCAAGCTGACCGGCAACATCAAACGCTCCAACACCATGGTCATTTTCATCAACCAGATCCGCATGAAGATCGGCGTCATGTTCGGCAATCCGGAGACCACCACCGGCGGCAACGCGCTGAAGTTCTACGCCTCGGTGCGATTGGATATCCGCCGCATCGGCGCCATCAAGAACGGCGAGGAAGTGGTCGGCAACCAGACCCGCGTCAAGGTGGTCAAGAACAAGGTGGCGCCGCCGTTCCGCGAGGCTGAATTCGAGATCATGTACGGCTCGGGCATCTCGCGCGAGGGCGAGATCATCGACATCGGTTCGACTCACGGCATCATCGACAAATCCGGCGCCTGGTACAGCTACAACGGCGAGCGCATCGGCCAGGGCAAGGACAATACGCGCCTGTACCTGCAGCAGCACAAGGATATGGCGAACGAAATCGAGCAGAAGATCCGGCTGAAGCTGCTGCCCCCCGTGGCCGCGCGTGCTGAGGAAAAGACAGCCTAAGGGGCGCGCAACCAGCGGCGAGGCCGGCGATCCGGCGGCGGCGCTGGCCGCGGCCGTGACGCTGCTGGCGCGACGCGAATTCTGTTCGACCGAGCTGGGCGCGAAGCTTTGCGCAAAAGGCTTCGAACCCGACGCCGTACGCGCCGCGCTCGCGGAGCTGATCGAGCGGCGCTATCTGGACGATGAGCGCTATGCGCGGCTATTCGTAGTTATTCACGCCGAACGCGGCCAGGGGCCGGTGCGCATACGGCGCGACCTGGCGCAGCTCGGAGTGCCGGCGGCGCTGATCGAAACTCAACTGGAGTCGTACGGCGACTGGGCGACACTGGCGCGCAAGGTACTGACGCGGCGCTTCGGCGCCGCGCCGCCGCGCAGCTGGCCGGACAAGGCGCGCCGCATGCGCTTTTTGCAGTATCGCGGCTTCGCCACCGATGATATTCGCTCGGCGCTGGGGCCAGAGGCGAGCGGCGGCACTGGGATGGAGCTGGAGACGGATATTGATACGGATATTGATACGGACATCGACACAGACTGCTAGCACATGACCGCAAAGCCGAAATACATGAGTACGAGCGACGTGCGACGCACGTTTCTCGAATACTTCAAGAAGCACGGACACACCGTGGTGCCGTCCTCGTCGCTGGTGCCGGGCAATGATCCGACGCTGCTGTTCACCAATGCCGGCATGGTGCAGTTCAAGGACGTGTTTCTCGGCAAGGAACGGCGCGATTACCTGCGGGCGGTGACCAGCCAGCGCTGCGTGCGCGCGGGCGGCAAGCACAACGATCTGGAGAACGTCGGCTACACTGCGCGCCATCACACCTTTTTCGAGATGCTGGGGAATTTCTCGTTCGGCGACTATTTCAAGCGCGAAGCGATCCGCTATGCATGGGAGTTCGTGACCTCGCGGCTGAAACTGGATCCGGCGCGGCTGTGGGTGACGGTGTACTACGACGACAATGACGCTGCGGATATCTGGCTGAACGACATCGGGGTAGATCCGGAGCGCGTGAAGCGCATGGGCGAGGTATCGAACTTCTGGGCCATGGGCGATACCGGCCCGTGCGGGCCGTGCAGCGAGATTTTCTACGATCACGGTCCGGAAGTGCGCGGTGGACCGCCAGGCTCGCCGGACGAGGACGGTGATCGTTACGTCGAGATCTGGAACCTGGTGTTCATGCAGTACGATCGCGCCCTCGACGGGACGCTCACAGCGCTACCTAAGCCCTCGGTGGACACCGGCGCCGGGTTGGAGCGCCTGGCCGCGGTCATGCAGGGCGTGCATTCGAACTACGACATCGACCTGTTCCGCGAGCTGATCACGGCCGCGGCCGAGGTGACCGGCGCTACCGATCGCTCATCGCCCTCGCTGCGGGTGATCGCGGACCATATCCGTGCCAGCAGCTTCCTGATCGTCGACGGCGTACTGCCGTCGAACGAGGGCCGCGGCTATGTGCTGCGCCGAATTATCCGGCGCGCGGTGCGCCATGGGTATCAGCTCGGCCAGGCGCAGCCGTTTTTTTATAAGATCGTGCCCGCCCTGGTGGCGGTCATGGGCGATGCGTTCCCGGAGCTCACGCGCGCGGCCGGCGAGGTGCAGCGCGCGCTCGAGCAGGAGGAGGAGCGCTTCGCCGAGACGCTCAGCGCCGGCATGCTGCAGTTCGATGCGCGCATGCGCGAGCAGGGCGGCGACACGGTGCCCGGGTCGTTGGTGTTCCTGCTGCACGATACCTACGGTTTTCCGCCGGACCTGACGGCTGACATCGCGCGCGAGCGCTCGCTCGAGGTGGATTTCGCCGGCTACGAACGCGAGATGCAGGCGCAGCGCGATCGCGCGCGGGCGGCCAGCAAGTTCGGCGTCGATCAGCGCGGCGCTGCCCAGCTTGCGGAGCGCAGCGAGTTCTGCGGTTACGAGGCGGACGAGTGCCAGGGGCGGGTGGTCGCGCTGCTGCGCGATGGTGCCAGTGTCGAGGCGCTCAGCGCCGGGGAACGCGGCGAGGTGATCCTGGATCGCACGGTGTTCTATGCGGAAGGCGGCGGACAGGTCGGCGACACCGGTGACCTGCTGGGGGCGGCGACTACGCAATTCGTGGTCGAGGACACGCAGAAGCGCGGCGCGGCGCATTCACATATCGGCCGGCTGGTGGCCGGCCGGCTGCAGGTCGGCGACAGCGTGCTGGCGCGGATCGACGCCGCGCGGCGGGCGGCGGTCCGCCTGAATCATTCGGCGACTCATCTGCTGCACGCGGCGCTGCGCAAGGTGCTCGGCACCCACGTCACCCAGAAGGGCTCGCTGGTGGCGCCGGACCGGCTGCGCTTCGACTATTCGCATTACCAGCCGCTCAGCAGCGAGCAGCGCTCGCAGGTCGAGAAACTGGTGAACGACGAGATCCGGGGCAATGCCGAAGCGGCGATTCGCATGATGGATTACGAGCAGGCGATTGCTGGCGGTGCGATGGCGCTGTTCGGCGAGAAGTACGACAGCCGGGTGCGGGTGCTGTCGATGGGTGAGTTCTCCACCGAGCTGTGCGGCGGTACGCACGTGAAGCGCACCGGGGATATCGGGATATTTCATATTGTCAGTGAAACCGGTGTTGCGGCCGGCGTACGGCGCATCGAGGCGGTCACGGGCCAGGCCGCGCTCGACTACGTCAACCGGGTCGACACGCTGCTGGCGGATATCGCGCAGCAGGTGCACGGCGCACCCGACGAGACCGCTACCAAGGTGCGGGAAGCGCTGGAGCGGATTCGCGCGCTGGAAAAGGAGAATCGCGGTCTCAAGGACAAGCTGGCGCTGGGCCAGGGTACGGATCTGGCCGCGAGTGCGGTTGCGGTCGGCGGCGTGATGGTGCTGGCCACGCGGTTGGACGGCGCCGATGCCGGCGCGTTGCGCTCGGCGGTCGACCAGCTAAAGAGCCGGCTGGGATCGGCCATCGTCGTGCTTGGCTCGGTGGAGTCGGATTCGAAAGTGGTGCTGGTCGCAGGTGTCACCCAGGACCAGACCGGACGGGTGAAGGCTGGGGAACTTATAAGTGCCGTCGCGGCCCAAGTCGGCGGCAAAGGCGGCGGCCGCGCCGATTTTGCCCAGGCGGGAGGCAGCAAGCCGCAGGCGCTCGACGAGGCGCTGGCCAGCGTGACGCCCTGGGTGCGCGCACGCCTGGCGGCACATTGATGAAATTTAAGGTGCTCTTGCAGCGATATCAGTCGAGACTGTTCGTGGCGGGAACAGTCGTATCAGCGGGGCAGTGATCTGCCGCCAGCGCCTTCGGCCGCGCCCCGTAGCTGTTCTGCACGCATAAGACCGCGGCGTGAACGCATGGAATACGGAGGATCCCCGAAGTGCTTATCCTGACGCGTAGAATCGGAGAGACCGTGATGATCGGCGACGAGGTCACGGTCACGGTGCTGCGCGTGAAGGGCAATCAGGTGCGCCTCGGGGTGAATGCGCCCAAGTCGGTCTCGGTCCAGCGCGAGGAAATCTTCCATCGCATCAAGCACGAGAGCGTGGAAACCGCCCAGGCCGAAACCACGCCGACCAGCTAAAGTTTGGCGCGCGGGCAGTCGTTCTTTGCCCTGACCCCACCCCTTCAGTATGATTGCGCCGCGAACCGGCTGCGCCGGCACTCGCTCACGGAGAGATGGCCGAGTGGTCGAAGGCGCACCCCTGCTAAGGGTGTAAGGGTCAAAAGCCCTTCGAGGGTTCGAATCCCTCTCTCTCCGCCAGTTTCCTTTCTCACGCCATCTCAGGCGATCTCGAT
>Ga0302324_100005373_pt1 | contig 27927 bp, 20 predicted proteins | sample Palsa_T0_1_FD_201949 | JGI IMG/M metagenome (GOLD analysis project Ga0302324, IMG submission 201949) | Peat permafrost microbial communities from Stordalen Mire near Abisko, Sweden - Palsa_T0_1 | ecosystem: Environmental > Terrestrial > Soil > Palsa > Peat permafrost | place: Sweden: Abisko...
GGTGTAACGAGAGCCTGCGCCTGGCGCCCGCACCCGAGGTCCGGCTCGCGTGAGGGCCGTAACGATGGGCCGGTAAGGCTGTACCACGCGGATGAGCTGCCGATAACATTTGCCCACGTGGGTCAAGCCCTGGACAACCTGCAGATCATCGACTTCTCCAGGGTCTTGGCGGGGCCCCTCGCCACGATGGTGCTCGCAGATCTCGGGGCGACGGTCACGAAGATCGAGCGTCCCGAGACCGGCGACGACACGCGGGCGTGGGGCCCACCCTTCGACGATGCCGACCAGGCGACGTACTTTCAAGCCGTCAATCGCAACAAGACCAGCGTCGCACTCGACCTTCAGTGCGCGGAGGATTTACGAGAGGCCCGGCAGCTGGTCGCGGCGGCAGATGTCGTGGTGGAGAATTTCCGCCCCGGTGTGATGCGGCGCCTGGGCCTGGACGATGCCACGGTTCGCCCGGATAACCCCGGCCTGATCTATTGCTCGATCACCGGGTTCGGCACTGGCCCCGGAGGCACGCTGCCGGGGAATGACTTGCTGGTCCAAGCGGTCGGCGGGCTGATGAGCATCACTGGCTCTCCCGACGGCGAACCGCAGAAGGTTGGCGTCGCGCTGGTTGACGTCATAACAGGCCTGTATGCGAGCGTGGGGATCCTCGCGGGACTGCGGCACCGCGGTGAGACAGGAGAAGGCCAGCTGGTTGAGGTCGATCTGCTCTCGTGCCTGCTTGCTGCCTTGACCAACCAAGGCTCGGCCTACACGCTTGCCGGCGAGGTCGCGGGCCGGATGGGAAACGCCCACCCGAGCATCAGTCCCTATGAGGTGTTCGCATCATCAGACGGTGATCTCGTTCTAGCGGTCGGCAACGACAAGCAGTTCCGCGCGATGAGCCAAAGCGTCGGACGACCCGAATTGGCCGATGACCTGCGGTTCGTCACCAACACAGCAAGGGTCGCGAACCGACAGATCCTGCGTGCGGAGCTCGAACAGGTGCTACGCACGCGACCCGCAGCCGACTGGGTTGAGTCGCTTTCGGCCGCGGGAGTGCCCGCCGGGCGCGTCAACGACATCGCCGAAGCGTTTGCGTTTGCCGAAGGTCTCGGGCTGGATCCCATCGTCGAGGTCCCCCGTCCGGATGGCACCGTCTCGCGGCTTACGCGCAACCCGATCCGGATGTCAGTAACACCCGTGACCTACCGCACGGCGCCGCCGCCCCTCCCCGAGCGCAGCCGATCGAGAACTTGAGCGACCCCGTCGCGGCCCAATAAAGGGAGTATGGTCGCCCTAGGGCCGTTATCGGCCGCTGCTGCTCGAACCTCTCGCGCAGACTTCGATGGGCAAGACTCGTCGTTGGCTGATCTCACGGGCCGTTTCGTCCGAAGCGACAGAAGCGCCGCTTACCAGCAGGACCTGTCCTCCCTTCGCGGGGTCCTGCAGCAAGGTCACTGATGACGATTCTGCAAGAGCCGCCATGGAGCAGCGATGGTCCCGCTGGAATGGGCTGGCAGTCGGGCATGAGGGTGCTCACCGGCCCGCCGGCCGGATTGCGGATCGCGCTTGCGGATCGCGTCGCCGAGCTCCGGCGTGCGGATCCGCTCGCTCCGATTACGGTGCTCGTTGGTACCTCGTTGCAGCGTCCGCACCTCGCTCGGTGGCTGGCGGCGAAGCTTGGCGGCCACGCCAATGTGCAGATTGTGATGCCCGGGGACCTTGCGCTGCTGCTCGGCGCGCCGCTGCTGGTGGAGCAAGGCCGGCGGGCGTTGCCGCCGCTGGCCGATCGGGTGCTGCTGGCGGAGGTCGCGCGATCGCATCCAGGGTATTTCGCTCCGGTAGGCGAGACACCGGGGTTTGGCGAGGCGCTGTATCGGCTGGTCCGCGAACTGAAGGCGGCGGGCTACGACCTTTCGGATTTGGCTCCGCTGCTTGACGGCGTCACCGACGCGCCGGCGAAGGCGGGCTCGCTGGCGGACATCCTCGCGACGTTCGAGGCGCGCCGCGACGGCTTCTACGGTCCCGATGACGCGCTGATGGTCGCGGATCCCCAGCGCCTGGACGGGTTGGGCCTCCTGGTCTGGGGCGCGCTTGATCTCTCCCCGGTGCTCGAGCGGCTGATCGTCGGGATCGCGGCGCGTATGCCCGTCGACGTGTTTCTGCCCGACGTCACCGCGGCCGCCGACGCGCCGCTGGGCGATGTTCGCCGGCGGCTGATCGCGGCAGGCGCGATCGAACAAGAGGCAGCGGGTCAACACAACGGCGATAGCGCGCTTGACCACGTCCGCCGCCGGCTGTTCACCACGCCGTCCGCTCCGGCGATCGACCCCGACGGGACGATCCGCCTGGTGTCTGCGCCCGATCCGGCGAGGGAGGTGCGCGCCGCGGCTCGCGCGTGCCTCACCTGGGCGCAGGAGGGTGTGCCGTTCTGGGAGATGGCGGTCGCCTACCGCCACGGCGAGGCGTACCGGCCGCTGGTCGAGGCCGTATTCAACGAGGCGGAGATCCCGATGTACCTGCACGAGGGCTCGCCGCTCTCAGAGCGCCCAGTGGGCCGTCAGACGCTCGCGCTGCTGTCGCTGTATGACAGCGATCTCTCGCGTCAGTCGGTGATGGACTTCCTCACCGACGCCCGGCTTCCGAGCGAGCTGCACGACGAGTTCGGCGTGGTGCCGGCAGCGCGGTGGGACTCGCTCTCGCGCCAGGCCGGGATCATCGCAGGAGCCGAACAGTGGGCTGGGCGGCTCGCCGCGTTCCAGCGCGGGCTGCAGGGCAAGGACGAGCAGGACGACCAGCCTCAGTGGGTCACGGAGCGAATCAAGGACGCCGGCGAGCTGGCGCGGTTCATCGCCGACCTGAACGACCGACTACAAGCGCACCCGAAGCGGGTGCCATGGGCGGAGCACCTCGATTACCTGCAGGACCTGCTCGCGCGCTACGTCCGGGGTGGCGATGAGGTTGTGGTGGCGTTGCGAGGGCTCGAGCGGTTCACCGCGCTCGAGGCCGAGGTCGAGTTCGACCGGTTCCTCGACGTTGTCCGCCGAGCCGTCGAGACGCTGCGCTCAGAGGACGTGCTCGCGGGCACCCCGGGCGCGTTCGCGCGGCGCGGGGTCAACGTGGTGGCTGTCAACTCGCTTCCCGGGATCGAGTTCGCGCGCGTGTGGATTCTCGGCGCGACCGAGCGGGCTTTCCCGCCGCCGGCGCGCCAGGACCCGATCCTGCTGGACGGCGAGCGCGCAGCGATCTCCGAGCGCGCGCCCGCGCCCATCGCGCCGCGCGCAGACCGGGGCACCGAGGAGGCGCTGCAGTTCTCACTTGCCTGCGAGGCGGCGCGCGAGCGACTCGTCGTCTCCTACGCGCGGCGCGCGAGCGGCGAGAGCCGCCCGAGGCTGCCGTCGGTGTTCTTCCGCGAGCTCGCCTCGCAGCTCGAGGGCGAGCGGGTCTCGGCCGAGCGTGCGCCGCTGCTGAGTCGCCCGGACGTGCAGCGGATCCCCGGCGATGCGATCGGCGCGCCGATCCCCGGCGGGCGCTACGCCCCCGACCCGGAGACGGTCAGCAAGGCGGCGGCCGGCGCGATCTCGCCACCGGAGCGCGACCGCACCTATCTACAGGCCAACGTGACCCAGCCGGTGGCGATCGCGACGTCCGAGGCGGCGGTGCCGGCGTTCATGCGCGCGCTTCAGGCCAGCCGCGCGCGCTGGTCGGACGAGTACTCGGAGTGGGACGGCGCGCTCGGCACCGAAGCGCTCGCCGCCGTGGCGAAGCTGGTCCCGAACGATCGGGTGTTCTCGCCGTCGGCGATCGAGAACTACGCGGTTTGCCCGCAGCGCTTCCTGCTCTCCGATGTGCTCCGGATCCGGGCGGTCGAGGAGCCCGAACGGACGTTCCGGATCGACGCGATCGCGCGCGGAAACCTGTTTCACCGGATCCTCCAGCGCTTCCACGGCGAATGGTCAGGCAACGGTTCAGCGTCGCTCGCTCCAACCGCACGCGAGCGGATGCGGCAGGTCGCCGAAGAGGAGTGCGATCTCGCGCAGGAGCGGGGGGAGACCGGCTATCCGGCGATGTGGGCGGCCGATCGGGTCGAGGTGGTCGACGACTGCCTGCAGTGGCTCGAGCTCGAGCGTGATGACCCGCCAAGCACGGCGCTACCGCTGAGCGCGTGCGAGGCGCGCTTCGGTCGCCGCCACCCCGGCGAGCAGCAGGGGACGCTGTCGCGCGAGGACCCGATCGAGATTCAGCTCGCCGATCGCACCCTGCTGCTGTCGGGCCGGATCGACAAGATCAGCTGGGACGGCGAGCCCGCGAGCAAATTCCGTGTTGTCGACTACAAGACCGGCAAGGTCCGCGACGAGAAGGAGGCGCAGCTCCAGGGCGGGAGGATGCTGCAGCTGCCGCTCTACGTGCTCGCCGGCGCGCAGCTGCTCGACGTGGATCCCAGTGTCGGCGAGGCGGCGTACGTATACCCGACCCGCCGTGGCCAGTTCCGGACGATCGCGTGGTCTGGCGCGCAGCTCGCCGAGCGCCACGAGGACGTGCTCAGGCTGCTCGACGCGATCCTCGACGGGATCGCTCGCGGGGACTTCATGGTCGCCCCATGGGAAGAGAAGAAGGCCTGCGCCTACTGCGACTTCAATTCGATCTGTCCGTCCGCGCGGTCAGCGTACGTGAAGCGCAAGGCCGGCGACGAGCGGTTCTCCGAGTTCGTCGAACACGTCAGGAGCGTGCCGTGAGCGCGCCGGTGCTGTCCGACCAGGCGGCCCGCGACCGGATCGCCAACAACCTCGACGCCAATCTCGCAGTCGAGGCCGCCGCGGGGACCGGCAAGACGACGGTGCTCGTCGACCGGGTGGTCAAGCTGCTCGCGAGCGGCAAGGTGAACGTCGACCAGCTGGTGGTGATCACGTTCACCGAGAAGGCGGCGGCCGAGCTGGCGACCCGCGTGCGCGATGAGCTCGAGCTGCGAGCGCTCACCGCGGAGGGCCAGGAGCGCATGCGCTTGCTGATTGCCTCCCGTGACCTCTACCGCGCGCACATCGAGACAATCCACAGCTTCGCGACCGCGCTGCTGCGTGAGCGGCCGGTCGAGGCGGGGATCGACCCGCTGTTCGAGGTGCTCGAAGGCCTCGCCGCCGGTCTCGACTTCGCCGCGGCGTATGAGCGATTTCAGGACGAGCTGCTCTCAGAGCCGCGTCCGGAGGTCGAGCGCGCGCTGCGCCGCGGGCTGGGGTTGGCGGAGCTGCGCGAGGCGTGCGAGCACCTCCACCAGCATCGCTATCTGCTGCCGCTGAATCATCCCCCGCTCGACCCCGACGACATCGAGCCGTTCGTTCAGAGCCTCGGCGAGATCTCCGCCGAGCTGCGCAGCATGCTCGTAACCCACCAGCCGGGCGACGACGATAAGGCGGTGCCGGTTGTCGAGGGGATCCTTGAGTGGGTCGATGCGCTGGCGAGCGCTGATCCGGCCGAGCGGGAGCGGATCCTGCTGTTCCGGGCCCGCGCGTACACCCATCTCGCGAAGGGGTCAAACGCAAACTGGGGCGGACAGAAATCACGCCTCAAGGAGCTCCAAGAGGATTACCGCAAGGCACACGCGGCGGCGCGCGAGGGCCTACGGGGCGCTGCGCTGCTCGGTCTGCTGCCGCATGTCGAGCGATTCGTCTCCGGCTATGAGGCCGAGCGCAAGCGAAAGGGTCGGGCGGACTTCGACGATCTGCTGTTCTGGGCTCGCGATCTGCTGGCGGACAGCCGGCCGGCGCGCGAGTATTTCCGCCGCCGGTTCAGGGCGGTCCTGATCGACGAGTTCCAGGACACCGATCCCGTGCAGGCCGAGCTCGCGCTGCTGCTCACGAGCGACGACGAGCCCGGGGAGGACTGGCGGGCGCTGCGGCCTGGCCCCGGCCGCCTGACCGTGGTGGGGGACCCCAAGCAGTCGATCTACCGCTTCCGTCGCGCCGACATCGCCGTCTATGACCGCGTCAAGACGGGTCCGCTGGCCGACGGCATCGAGCGGATCTCGACCAACTTCCGCTCCAACCCCGAGCTGCTCACCGCGCTCAACGCCGCGTTCGACGAGATCCTCCAGGAGACCGAGGGCGTGCAGCCCGGCAACGTTGCGCTGGACGCACCGCGAGGAGCACAGGCAGCGAGACGAGCGCCGATCCTGCTCGCCGAAGGCACCGCCCAGGGCACGGCGGACGATGTCCGCGAGGCCGAGGCGCGGGTGATCGCCGGGATGCTTCACACCTGCCACAGCGAGGGCTGGGAGATCCGCGACCGCCACGACCTAGACCGCTGGCGGGCCTGCCGTTGGGGAGACATGGCGATCCTGCTCCCTGCACGAACCGGCCTTGACTTCTACGAGGAGGCCCTCGCGCAGGCCGGGATCCCCTACCGCCACGAGGGCTCGCGCGACTTCTTCCAGCGCGACGAGGTCCGCGACCTGATCTGGGTGCTTTCCTCGATCGACGATCCAGCCGACCGGGTCGCGCTGCTCGGCGCGCTGCGCTCGAGCGCGTTCGCGATCAGCGACGAGGCGCTCGTGATCCACGCCGCCGAGGCGGGCGCGCTGTCATATCGCTCGCCGAAGAAGGGTCCGAGCGACGCGGTCAACGACGCGTTCGCCGAGCTGCACGACCTTCACCGCGCGCGCCGGGGCCTATCGCTCGCCGAGCTCGTTCGCCGCGTCGTCGAGCGCACCCGCCTGGTCGAGTTCGCGCTGACTCGCGCGGACGGCGAGCAGGGAGCGGCCAACCTGCTGGCGATCGTCGACGAGGCCCGCCTGTTCGCCGCCGCCGGCGGTGGCGGCCTGCGTCCTTTCATCCGCTACCTGCGCGACTCGATGGAGAACGAGGCGATCGAGATCGAGGCGACGGTCGCCGAGGAGACCGACGACGTCGTGCGGATCATGACCATGCACGGCGCCAAGGGGCTCGAGTATCCGGTCGTTGCGCTCGCGAACCTCGGGACGCAGCAGAGCCCGCAGGCGGAGCCGGTTCCACGCGAGCAGGAGTCCTTCCTTCACTTCCGGGTCGGCGCGGAGTCGATCGGACGCAACGGTCATTTCGCCACGCCGGGCTATGCCGAGGTCTGGGAGGCCGAGAAGCAATACGTCGAGGCCGAGCGCCTGCGACTGCTCTACGTGGCCGCGACGCGGGCACGCGACCACCTGCTGATCCCGTGCGTTGTCGGGCGCGGGAACGCCAAGCAGCTGCTCGGAACGTTCGTCGCCGCGCTACCCAAGGATCCGAAGCTCGTGGCGATCGTCGACGCCGACGCGCTCGCCGCACCCGCGGCGCAGGCACCCGAATCGCCCGAGATCACCGGCGCGGAGATCGAGGCCGCGGTCGCCGAGCGGGCCGAGTGGATCGACACCCGCCAACGACTCCGCAAGCAAGCCGGCCGTGAGCGGGAGATCGAGAACGCCTCGAGCCGCGAGCGCGCCCGCGGGCCGCTCGCCGCCGAGGTCGCCACCTTCGGCGCGGCGCTGCTGATCGGCGAGGGACCACCGCTCCTGGTCGGCGACGCCGTCCACATGGTGATGGAGCGCGTCACCCTCCCCGGCGCGCTCGATCTCGAGGCGATCGCCGAAGACGTCTGCCTCGAGGGTGCGATCGACGAACAGACCGACGACGTGATCGCGATGTGCCGCGCCTGCTTGCACGCCCACTGCGTCCAGCGAGCAATCGCCGGCGGACGGTGGTGGCGCGAGGTTCCGTTCGTGCTCAGCCGCGCCGGCGACCCGACCGACGCCGATCGCGGCCCGCTCGCCACCGGCCGCGTCGACATGGTCCACCAGGAAGACGGCGATCTGATCGTGATCGACTATAAGACCGACAAGGACGTCACCGCCGAGACCGCCGAACAGCACGCGCTCGACAAGCACTCGGGCCAGGCCGAGATCTACGCACAGGCGCTCGCTGCAGCGACAGGCTTGCCGGTGCGCGAGGTTGTGTTCGTCTACTGCAAGGCTGGGGTCGAGGTGCGACTGCGCGAGGGCGCCGTCGTGCGGTGAGGTGGTCGTGCGAAGTGCCGGCCTTGTGATTGCCGGCCCGCGGGGGCGTTCAGTGGCCGACGCCCAAGCGGCGAAGCGCTTCCTCCTCGACGGAAGGATCCCTTTGACCTTGCTTGCGGTGCAAATCGCGCGGAGAGCCTTCCAGCACATCGACCGTCGCCAGCGAGATTGCACTTGTGGTCCCCATGCTGCCGCCCGAGGGAAGCGCGTGCTCCTCAGAGAAGGCGTAGTGCTCGGCAAGTTCCCCGATGCGCTTCAGCTCATCGTCAGTTAACAACGGCGCACGCTCGGCGAGGTCGCCCTCGCCATGAGCCAGCAGCGCCCGGACCAAGGTATCGCGCCGAAGATGGAGCACGGCTGGAGTCTAACCGCGCCGCCGGCGAGCCCGTGCTGCCGCACCGCGAGCGCTTGCACGCAACCTTCTGTCCGGATAGCGGAGGTGGTGATGCGTTCATCGCCCACGCGACCGAGGTGTTGCGACCGTGACATTCGGCGGGTCCGCCGCTGCAGCCGAACTCACACGCAGCCGCACTCGCTGCTCGGCGGCTGAGCCGTCGCGGTCCGTGACGGTGGATCGTATTCTCGGCCCGTGGCGGATTTGCGCGCAGCGATCATCGGCTACGGCCTGGCGGGTCGGTTCTTTCATGCGCCCCTGATCGCCGCGACGGAGGGGCTCGTGGTGTCGAGCGTGGTCACATCGAGCCCCGAGCGCCGGGCGCAGGTCTCGCGAGAGCATCCCGACGCGCGGATACTGACTAGCCCCACCGAGTTGTGGGAGAGCGCTGAGGACCATGATCTGGTCGTGGTCGCGACGCCCAACGTCGCGCATGCGCCGCTGGCGACCAATGCGATCGATCGCGGCCTGCCTGTCGTTGTCGACAAGCCTCTCGCAATGACCTCCGGCGAGGCGGAAGCGCTCCTCAGCCGTGCCGAGCGGGCGTCGAAGTTGCTCACCGTGTTCCAGAATCGGCGCTGGGACTCCGACCAGCTCACGCTTGCTCGGCTGCTGGCAGAGGATCGACTAGGCACCGTCCTGCGCTATGAGTCACGCTTCGAGCGCTGGCGGCCATCGGCGAACGCCGAGTCGTGGCGGGACTCGACTGCGCCTGAACTGGGAGGCGGTCAGCTGCTCGATCTCGGCACGCATCTGGTCGATCAGGCGCTGGTTATGTTCGGTCCGGTCACGCACGTGTATGCCGAGGTCGATGCCCGCCGCGGTGCGCCGGGTGATGATGACGCGTTCGTGGCTCTGCGCCACGCGCACGGCGTAATCAGTCATCTGCGCGCATCGGCGATCACCGCGGCCCCAGGGCCGCGGCTTCGCGTGTTGGGCACGAAGGCGGCGTTCGTGGTGCAGGACCTCGACGGCCAGGAGGATGTGCTGCGGTCCGGCACTCGGCCTGATGAGGTGCTCGCTTGGGGCTCTGAGCCCGAGGCGCGCTGGGGTCGACTCGTGAGCGGGGAGGAAAGCGCGCCGGTGCCCAGCGAACGCGGTGATTGGCCGCGGTTCTACGCGCTGCTGCTCCGAGCGCTCCGCGATGGCGATTCGCCGCCGGTCGATCCACACGACGCCGTGGCGGCGTTACGCGTCCTAGAGGCCGCGCGGCGCAGCGCCGCGAGCCGCGAGGTGGTGACACTCTTATCCTGATCTACGCCGGGTAGGCTCGTAGCCGTGACGGCGCGAAGGCGAAGAGTGTCGGGGGCGATCGTGGCGACGTTGTGCTGCCTGTCGGCGGCCGTGCCGGCGGGCGCCAAGCGGGTGGTCTTTGGCAGGTCGGTGCAGGGTCGCCCGCTTGTCGCCTGGTCCTTTGGCCCTGCCCATGCTCGGCGGAAAGTTCTAGTGGTCGGATGTATCCATGGAAACGAATGCGCCGGACTGGCGATCACCTCGGCGCTCGCCCACGAGCCGGTTCCCCGCGGCGTGCAGCTGTGGCTGGTCCCCGAGATGAACCCTGATGGCACGGCGGCCGACACAAGGCAGAACGCCGACCACGTGGATCTGAACCGCAACTTCCCGTATCGCTGGGAGCGCATCGCCGACCCGACGTTTTACTCCGGGCCATATCCGGCCTCCGAGCCCGAGACCAGAGCCGCGATGAGCCTGGTCCGACGGCTTCGGCCGGCGGTCACCATCTGGTATCACCAGCACATGGACCTCGTCGACATGGCAGGCGGTGACCGAGGTGTTGCGCGGCGCTACGCCCAGATCGCCGGCCTCAGACCAACCTGTCTCACGTTTCTTTCCGGCGTCGAGACCGGCTGGTCCAATCACACATTCCCGGGCACAACCTCGTTTGTCGTCGAGCTTCCCGCCGGTCCGGTCTCCCCGGCAGCGCTCGCGAGGCATCTCCGCGCCGTGCGCGCGATGGAGCTCGGAGAGCGCTCCGGCTCCGCAACCCGCTGCGACTCCGTCACGCCCGCCGCTTAGCTGGGCCGGGGATCTAGCGGATAGTGCCGGCGGGCCTGGCATGCCCGCGGACACCTCGAGTGCTTGATCGTGAATCTCGTGAACGATGGTTGGCGGACACCGGAGTGGCCCGCTGGCCCACCGACCGGGACGAAACGCTCCCGCTCGCGCGAAGCCTGGGCCCGTGGACGGCGGACATGATCGCGGTAGTGGCGAAGCAAGAGCTCGAGATTCATCGACCGGAGCCTGCTGCTGGGCAGAGGGAGATGTCCACGATCGGCGGCGCCAGCGAATGCTCCGGTTGGACTGCGAGGGTCCGGTCGGCACCGTCCCGGCCAGTCGGACCCCCCAGCCGGCGAGTCCTGGTCCTCGCCGAATGCGGGGCCGGCGGGCCGACGTGCAGAATCGCAGCCGTGCATACCTATCGCTCTGGTCGCCTGTAGCCGGTCGTGCGAACCCCCCCGCGCGTTCGAGCGCGCGGCACAGACCCTCAGCTGAAGCCGGCGCCTTGTATGTGGAAATGGGCATCCGGCTCATGGCGCAGGCGCTCGCTTCTCCCCGCCATCCGTCCGCCGCTCAGCGCGATCAGCCCCTCTCTCGCTGCCCCGACGAGTTCACCGAGCGCCTCCTGAATCTCCGCAGGCAGTGGCAACTCCGACGCCTCCGAGGTCGTGACGACCTGCGGGGTGGATACCTTCTTCATGGCGGTCCTCCTGTCCTGACGGACTTGGTTTGGCGACCACGAACGCTCCCAACAGGAGCGGACGGGGCCGGGAGGACCGCCTCAAACTTCTACGAACTTCCGGACAACCTCAAAGTCGCCAAGACCGCAACGTCGCTGAGCTGGCGTAAAGACCTTTGATTTGTACCGCTGTGTGCCATGGTCCGCGGGTTCCGTCGGACGCGCACGTAAAATCTGCGATCGTCAACCCAGGAGACGCAGTGACCTCGTATCAGTCCGTCGATGCTCTACAGAACGCGCTCGCAGGGTCCGTCTTCGCGCGAACAGACGCGCCCAAGAAGGCCGCCGGTCGCGCGCTCGGAACGCTCATTGAGCTCATCACCTTCTACATGCTGAGGGACTGGGGTCTTGAGCAAGACCTCGCGATCGAGAGGCCGCTGCCCGAGTATGGGAATCCGGAGATTCGTCACAACGTCGAGTTCAGCCTGCATGCGTCCGACCTCGTCGCTGTTGTTGACGCTCCTGATGAAGGGAGGTCGATCACGGGCACGGTGATACGCAAGGCTCTCGGAGATGTTGACTTCGGCGAGGCTGCCTTCCCCACGGGACGGACGCTTAGGAAGGGAAGAACTACAAGACATGCCTGCACCTTGGCCGAAGCCGAACACGCCTTCTGGAACTCTTATATGACCAGCGCCGGGGAATACGTTGTTGCGAGGCTCCGACGCCAGCCCTATGCCATGGCTGAGTGCAAGCGGGTCGGGGTTGAGGAAGGACAGAAGAAAGGGCCGCAGACAATCGAAAAGGCCAAACAGGGTGCGTACGTGGCGCGGGCCGTTTCGGGCTTGCAGCGAGTACCGAGGAGAGACGGGTCCGTCGCAGCTGTCGTTGAAAGCGCTGAGGGTGCCTTGCTCGTGCACGAGGACTACGACGCGTTCTTACGGCAGGCAATCGAGGTCGGCGACTCTGCGACGCTGAGCAACATCGTCGTGACCATCGGCGTCGTGAGCAACCACGGAAACTGGTTCACCGCTGAGGACCACAACAAGGAGATGCGAGTCCTTGCGCAGTCCTACGACTGGCTCCTCTTTCTTACTGACGAGGGCCTCGCGGAGTTCATCGAAGACCTGCTGCTAGGGGACGATCCAGCGTTTGCGTCAACCAAGAGTGCGTTCCAGGCAAGTCACGGCGGCGGTGCTAGGACCACCACCTTTACAAAGGTCACGATCGACACTGACGCTGATCGTGAGCTGACCGAATACTTTGCGCAAGACAAGCCTTGGGGGCAGTGGTTCAAGGTGATCACTCCGTCTAGGCCGATAGATAGCCTCAGAGAAGATCTACACAAACTTTCCGCATTGAAGGTGGCTGCCGTATGACCGCAGGCAGACAATCTGTGACCGAAGCAAAGGACTGGTGCACCCCTCCGACTCTTGTCGAGGCCGTGAAACGTGTCTTTCGGGGCGAGATCGATCTCGACCCCTGCTCCAACCCGCACTCAGTGGTTCAGGCTCGTGTCAGCTATTCGCTTCCGGAGCACGACGGCCTATCTGAGTCCTGGGACTTCGAGAGGATTTACGTCAATCCGCCGTACGGATCGGACAAGGAGCGAGGAACCCGCATCTTGGACTGGTTTGTGCGTATAGGTGACGCTGTAGCGGCAGGGTCGGAAGTCATCGCCCTGGTTCCCGTTGCCACGAATACGCGGCATTGGAAGAATTTTGTCTATCCGGCCGCGACCGCGATTTGCTTCTTGTTCGAGCCGAGGGTGAAGTTCTACATCTCGGGTAGACAGGATAACAAAGGCGCGCCTATGTCTTGCGCGGTCATTTACTATGGGCGGGATCTGGACGCGTTCGCGGAGGCATTCCGCACCTACGGGGCAGTGATCCCGTTAGAAGGCGTTCTGCTGCCGAACACCCTTCCCGCACTGTTCTAGAGACGTACGTTAGGCCTGAGCCCGGTGGGGTTCATTTTGCCTTGAGGGCGACGGCCTTGCGAATCCTGGCGTTGTTCGTATGCGCCCTGACCTCCACCAATGAAGACGAGGGGGAGGTTCGCCGTTGTTGGAAGGAGCAATTTTGGGGCGCTCCTGACGTTTCTCCGTGGGTGGAGTGAGCGGGTGAGGAAGGGGCGCACGGAGGACAACCTCGGCGGGGTATGGGTCGCGGCTATGTGTGCCCTCGCTCGACGAGCACGAGCGCTGACAACGGATTGCAGGCGCGCCGAGTCCAGTCTCCCACTCAGATCGCCTCGGCCTGCGCGGCGAACCGGCACAGCATGTTGGCCAGGCGCATATCGGCGACACTGTTGCAGCGAGCGCTCAGCAGGCGCGGCGAGCACACCACCACGCTGAGGGCCTGCGCACGTGAGACAGCCACGTTGAGCCGGTTGCGGCTGAACAGGAAGCTCAGCCCGCGGTTGACGTCCTCGCCCGTCGAGGCAGCCATGGAGAAGAACACGACCGGCGCCTCCTGGCCCTGGAACTTGTCGACTGTGCCGATTCTCGCGTCGGGCATGGCGCCCCGTAGGCAGCGCACCTGCGCGTTGTAGGGCGCGACGATCAGGATGTCATCGAGGGTTATCTGGCGGACGACGCCGTGGCGGTCGGTCCAGGTTCCCTTCAGCAACTTGTCGACCTGATCCGCGATCGCCTCGACCTCCTCGGTCGAACGACCGTGATTTTCGAGGTGGTCGACGGCCAGCATGCGCAGCCCGCTTCCGCAAAGGCCCGGTGAGTCGACGCGTTGGCGCTCAAGGCCGGCGACTGAGCTCAGGCGCGAGTCGTACATCGTGCTCGAGACGAAGCCGCAGATCTCCGGGTGCATGCGCCATGACGTGTCGAGGAATATGCCGCGGTTCGGCGGTATGGTGGCAAGATCGCCCAGCAAGTGCTCCAGGACGGAGGCCCCGCTGGCGAGCGGATGGGTGCCTTGACTGACGTGAGCGAGCTGCTGGGGGTCGCCGAGTAGGACCACGCTCTTCGCGCCCTGCGAGATCGCGATCGCATCGGCGAGCGACACCTGCCCTGCCTCGTCGATGAAGAGCACATCGACGCTGTCGTGCTGGCCCTCCGCCGCCCAGTGCCAAGCCGTGGCTCCGATCAGCCGGATCGGACCGTCGTCATCCGACGGCTGAGACTTGTTGCTCATGACTCGATCACTGTCGTATGCGTCCTCTGCGCCGCCGCTCTTCTTCCATCCCCGAAACCTGGCTCCGACCTCGTCCGCAGCCTCGTCCATCGCGGCGAGCATGTTGTTGATGGCCTTGTGCGACGTCGCGGCAACGCCGACGCGCAGGTTTCGCTCGAGCAAGTCGACCGCGAGGCGCGCGCCAGCCCAGGTCTTCCCGGTCCCTGGCGGGCCCTGGACCACGAGGACACTGCTGTCAAGACCGCGGACCTGCGCCTTCAAGCGGTCGAGATCAATCGGTTGGTCGACGAGCGGTGGTGTCCCCGGGCGCAGCCGGGGCCTGCGGCGCAGAAGGATGTCGGTGCCCGCGTCGAGACGGCCGCAGGGCTCGACACCCGCGCCGGCGACCCGATCTGCGAACCGGAAGAGCGCAGCCACCTGGGCGTCAGTGGTGTAAGGCCAGCCAGGACCCAGCGCGAGCGGCGGGTCGTCGCCCTTCGTGCGGGTGCGGGTCACGACGGCCAGACGCGCGGCCTCATCGAGCTCGAGCAGCTCCGTCGGGCGCTCGGCGAGCGGGTCGTCCAGGTTGCCCGGGCCTAGCTTGTACTCCTGCTCCGGGAACCGCATCCGCCACGTGATGCGGTTGTCGACGATCGTCTCCTCGATCACCTGGAGTCCAGCCAGCGCCTCGGGGTCCTCGTCCCGGAGCTCGGCCAGCGACTTGCTGCGCCGATCGAAGTTCGCCCAGTACGCGGGTCTAGCTTCGCGCCGGTGGTAGCCGAGCAGGTCAAACGTCGTGCGGACGGCTCGCTGCAGTTCGGTGTCCTCGGCTTCGTCGTCGGGGAGCCCTGTCAGTAGACGCGGCCGCATGGCCTCAAGCCGGGCGAGGTAGGCGGCGAGCTTGGCTGTCGGCGCCTTGGGTGGCTCGGGCTGCAGCGAGGCCAGCTCGATCCCGTATTGGTGCTCCGCCTCGGGTCGGCGATCGAGCAGCCAGCGATAGAGCGCCCACGTGGCGGCGCAGTCGTCCTCGTTGTAGCCGGCGATCCCGTCGAGGTGCTTCTGGTCGCCACCATCCTGCCAGGCCTGCCAGCGGCGCAGCGACCCGATCGCGCCACGTAGTTCGGCGTCGCGCTCGAAGCCGATGACCGGCTCGAGCGCCTTGAGGCCGTAGCTCTCGACGCCGGCCCGGATCGCCTGTCGGCTGATTCCGTAGAGGTCGACAAGCACCTTTCGGCGCAGCAGCTCGTCAAGCTCGTACTCGCCTACCGCGTGGCGGGTGACGAGCTTCTTGAGCGCCGTCGGCTCATAGGCGTTGAAGTGGAAGACGTGGAGGTCGGGGTGCTTGTCAAGCCGATCTGTGATCCAGGCCAGCCACTGCTCGAGTGCGTGTCTCTCCTCGCCGCGCGTCGTCGCCCACAGCGGCCAGTAGCGCCACTTGCCGTCGTCTTCGTACGCGGTGCCGAACAGGTACTCCAGGCCGTCCTCGCCCCAGTATGGGTCGCCCTCAAAGTCGAAAAACACGTCGCCCGCCGATGGCTCGGGCAGGCGGGCGAGGCCGCGCCCGGCCTCGGGCCCGAGGAGCTCGTAGAGCGGCCGTTCGAGTGGCCGGCTGCGGATCTGAATCGACGCCTGCGCTCGCAGCGTTCCGAGGCTCGCGCGAGTGAGGCGCAAAATAGTCGTGTCCTCGTCGAGGTCGGCGAGATCGCCGACCGTGTGGGTCCCTGCAGCCTCGAGCTTGAGGCCCTGCCCACGGTGCAGGTTGGCGACAAGCGAGACGTGGTCGTCGGCTCGGCGGCGATCGCTGCAGACCTTCCACCAGTGGCAGAACTGGCACTCGCTGACCCTGTACGGATAGGCGGGGTCTGGCTCCAGGCCGGCGAGCTCGGCGAAGCGATCCTCAAACTCGGCACGGACCCGGGCTGCGTAGGCCGCGAAGTCGTCAGGCGCGAACGCCGGTGCTGTCCCGTCGCCAAGCATGAGATGCATTCGCTCGGGGCGCCCACCCTGGAGGCGCTCGAGCTCGTCGGTGTAGAAGAGCAGCTGGAAAATGTGGCGGGGCTGTGGGTGGCTCCCGAGCTTCGCGTCGTACACCTCGTAGGACCACGCCCCGAGGTCGGACGGCTTGTCGATGCGAATCAGAAAATCCGGGTACCCGAGCCACCCGTCGCGGGCGAAGCACCCTTGATGCAGGATTCCGCGGCCCTCGCGCATGGCAGCGATCGTGCGCTCCGCACGCTCCTCAACGGTGGCGTCCTTATCCTCGAGCGCTACGACGTCGAGCCCTTCGGCGGCAAGCCCAGCGACAACCGCGTCCTCGTGGCGGTCACCTCGCTCGAATAGCAGCGACATATCCGGAAGCAAGCGGAGGCCACGCATCTGGCCGCGGCGCTCGAGGATGTCCAGATAGGTGCGGTGTTCACACGCCAGGAAGCGGTTCAGCGCGCTTGGCGAGAACGCCCGTGGATCTTGAGTCTCGCCAGTGCGCGTCATGCTCCTTCCCTAGTCTGACGGTTCAGCCCTGGAGGCGACGGAGCGTGGTCCCCACGTCGTGCAGTGGTTCGGCGCGCTCCCAGTCTCTGATCAGGCACGCTTATGCGGGTCGTTCCGGCGGTGGCTGACGGACAACGCCTTAAGTCACCCACGTTTACGACGCTTCGGGTCAAGATGCCGAGAAAGAGGTCGCACAATGAAAGCCGTCGAAGCAAAGATGCTCGACTTCTTCAAGAAGACCCCGCAGTGCGTCATCCCGATCTACCAACGTACGTACAGCTGGACCGACCGTGAATGTCGGCAGTTGTGGGAAGACATTATTCGTGCCGGGAGCAGCGACGACATCTCTGCCCACTTCGTCGGATCCGTTGTCTACATCGAGAAGGGGCTCTATCAGGTCTCAAGCCAGTCGCCGCTGCTTGTGATCGACGGCCAGCAGCGCCTGACAACGATCTCCCTCATCTTGGAGGCGCTAGCACGCAGCCTCGGTGACACCGAACCCGTCGAGGGCTTTTCGGCGAAGAAGCTTCGCAGCTATTACCTCCTTAATCCCCTCGAAGAGGGCGAACGCGGGTACAAGCTGATCCTGACGCAAAACGACAAGACGAGCCTGCTCGCGATCGTTCAGCAGAAGACGCTCCCGGCCGATTTCTCGATTTGCATCCAGCAGAACTTCGAGTTTTTTGAGCGCCAAATCGAAGCGCTCAACGGCGAACTCGGCGCCCTCTGCCAGGGTCTCGCCAAGCTCATCGTGGTCGACATCTCGCTCAGCCGCGATCAGGATAATCCGCAGCTGATTTTCGAGAGCATGAACTCCACCGGACGCGAGCTCAGCCAGGCTGACTTGATCCGCAACTTCGTGCTCATGGGTCTGGAAACACAGCACCAGACGCAGCTGTACGAAGACCACTGGCGGCCGATGGAAGTCGCCTTCGGCCAGGAGGCCTACGGCACACATTTCGACAGCTTCATGCGGCACTATCTGACGCTACGGACCGGAGACATCCCGAACGTCAACGAGGTCTACGAGGCATTCAAGAAGCACGCCCGCCAACCCGACGTAGCCGCCCGTAGCGTCGATGCGCTGGTCGCCGATGTCCACGCTGTCGCCCTCCACTATTGCGCGATCGCGCTCGGCGAGGAAAAAGATAAGGATCTGGGGCGCGCCTTCCGTGACCTGCGCGAACTTAAAGTTGACGTGGCGTACCCGTTTCTGCTCGAGCTCTACGGGGACTATGTGGCCGGAACGCTCGGTCAGGCCGAGTTTGTCGAAGCGGTGCGTCTGGTAGAGGCCTACGTCTTCCGGCGCGCCGTGTGCGCAATCCCAACTAACTCCCTCAACAAGACGTTTGCCACCTTTGGCCGGGCACTGAGGAAGGACCGCTACTTGGAGAGCGTTCAGGCTCACTTCCTGCTGCTGCCGTCGTATCGACGCTTTCCGTCGGACGACGAGTTCAAGCAAGACCTCAGCACACGAGACCTCTACAGCTTCCGCAGCCGAAGCTATTGGTTACGACGGCTAGAGAACTACGGCCGCAAGGAACGGGTGCCGGTCGACGAGTACACGATTGAGCACATCATGCCGCAGAACGAGAACCTCTCCAGCGAGTGGCGGGCGGCTCTTGGGCCGGAGTGGGAACGGGTGCATCAGTCATTGCTTCACACGCTGGGCAACCTGACGCTCACCGGCTACAACTCGGAATACAGCGACCACTCCTTCGCCGAAAAGCGGGATATGCCCGGCGGCTTCAAAGACAGCCCGCTCAAGCTCAACGAGGGGCTTGGCGGACTCGAGACTTGGGATGAGCCCGCGATCACCGTGCGGGCCGCCAAGCTCGCGAAGCTCGCCGCGCGGGTCTGGGCGGGCCCTGAACTTGCTCAGGACCTAGTTGACGCCTACCGGCCGGCCGCGCCGACGGCCGCGCATTACACCATTGCGGACCATGAGCACCTATCCGCTGACAGTCTCATGCGGCCGATCTTCGAGGCCCTGCGAAAGGAAGTTGTCGCGCTGGATCCGTGCGTTAGCGAGGAGTTCTTGAAGCTCTACGTCGCCTACAAGGCCGAGACAAATTTTGTCGACGTTATCCCGCAAGCCAAGCGCCTGCGATTGTCGCTGAACGTCGACTTCCCCGAGATCTACGACCCGAAGGGGCTCTCCCGTGATGTCACGAACCTGGGTCGCTGGGGTAACGGCAACGTCGAGATCGGTATCGCTTCACTTGAGGATTTGCCGTATGTGATGGGCCTGATCAGACAGGCGTTCGAGAAGCAGATGGGTGGCATCGAAGCGGTTGCGTAGGGTGCCCTGCCGACACGGACTTCTGGGCGCTGAGGGCGGATCGCATTCCTCTATCGGCGTACGAACCAATCCGGTAGTGAGGCCCAGGCTGCCCCTTCCCACGCGATCCGCAAGCGGGGAAGAGGCCCCGCTGGGTGGCTTCCGTTCGGTCCGCCCGGCCCGTAGCGCGAGCCGACGACGCACGGGCCTACATAGGCAGATCTGGGATTCTGCGTGCCCTCCCGGACGCCGTGGAGACGGGCGAGGAGCGGGGTTTGGCAAGGGTTCCATAAATCCACGTTCTCGCGCGCTCGCGCTAAGGCACTAATTGTGACCTCAGTGGCTAGCCTTGGAGTGGTCGCGAGATGCCCTGCTCACGTCGATGAGGAATAGCCGGCTATTGTGCCGCCACGGCCTGCGCGTTGCGCCCAGAATGATGCTATGTCGGCGGCCGCGCGAGCGCGCGGATCTCCAGGCTCTTGGTCCTCGGCGAACCCGCCGCAGAGATCCGCTACGCACCAGATTGCCCCTGACGCCCGTAGCGCGCATGATCGGTGCTGACCGTTCACGACGCTGTCCTGCCCTGGATTCCAGGCAATCGGATGCCCGAAGAGCGAGACGCACCACCTTGTCTCGATCGGATCCTCGAGTCGTGAGTTGACCGCGGCCAATACGTCATCGAGATCGCCGTCGGGCTCGAGCTCGCGCAACACATCAACGCTGACCTCGGCGATCCGGCACCAGTCGGCCTGGTGATACTCGCAGGCCGCAAAGTCGGCTTCACCGAGCGACAAGAACCACTGCGCGCCGGCCGCCGGAGGCGGATGTCCAGACTGGGGGTACAGGGCACGAATCTCTTCGAACCGCGTATGCCGGGTGCAGCCGGCCGGATTGTGAGGCCAGGGAATATCTGCAACGGCCACGACGACAAGATCACCGAGTGGACTGCGCTCGGGTTCCGGCGGCGGAACTAGCGCCAGGAGCGGGTGGTCTCCGCCGACGAGATCACGGCAGCGACCCTCCTCGTCCGGGGGCAGGTTGATGGTCTCGCCGACCAGCTCCTCGACGATCTGGTGCTCGACACGCGGAAAACCCATGCCGTCGCGGACAGCGAGCTCGAACCACTGTCGCTCGAGCGACGTGCGTGCGAACCAGGCGAAGACGCGCAAGGTCGCCGCCCCGACGAAGGCTCTCCGCAGGGCAGCAACGAGCGACTCGGCCGCGTTGACCGCTGACCGACCCGGATTGTCTTCAGGATCGATCACGAGGGCGATCCCTTGACCGTCGGCGTCGAGATACGCGCGTACGTAACCGAGCGAGTGCCCGTCGTAGACGAAAAGGTCGCTGAAGATCAGCTGCTGCGTCGATCCGGACATGCGCAAGCTCTTCGTAGGCGAATTATGATCTCCGAGCGCGGAGCGCTTGGCCGAGCCAACTACTCCGTTGTCGTCTCGGTCGTAGGTGCAGGCTTGGGCGGTGTCGGTGGACGAACACGCTCGGCGACGTCGCCGACGCGCACCGTCGATCCGGTGGGCAGTGGTTCAATGTCTGCTTCTTTGACTGGGAGCTTTGATTGAGCGGAGACCGATTCGCCGAGAGCGGCCAGTGGGTCCAAGTTCCACGCGTATTTGGTCGGGGTCTCGGCGATCGTGAACTTGTCAGCCACGATTTGTGCCTCGACAGTTGCCTTGCGTTCCCGGTAGGTTCCGAGCGATTCATTTGTCTCCGGGTCCACGATCTCAGCGACCGGCGTGTAGATTGCGAACTTCACCCCGCGCGTCACGCCGTCGTTTGATCCGACGTTGAGGATCAGACGACGGTCGTCGAGGATCCGAATTACTCGTGCAATGTCGCTTGCGTACTCACGTGTTCTCCTCCAACTCTAGCGACGGATCTCTCGGCGACGTGAGGGCTGCCGTCGCGGTTTGGACCACGTCTCGCATCCGGTTGCGCAGGGCATCGAGGTCTTCGTTCGAGACCGCCGCCAGAGGGTAAAGGTCAGACCCGCTAGCTGTAGGAAGAAATCCCCGGGATCGAGTTCCTGCTGTCTGGCAGCTTGTTCCTGGACGGCGTCCGGGAGCGCCCCAAATTCTGATTGGATCTCGATCCTTGACTCGCTGGCTGGGACGATGTTTCCGGCCCCTAGAGGTCGGCCTGTAGCGCGCTCGATAATCCATACGGTTTCGCCTGCGAGGATCGCGGCACCTGGGGCCTCGGCCGAAAACACGACAGTCGGGTCGCCCAGCGTTATCGTGGTGACGGGCCATTCGCTCGTGCCGGCATCGCGCATGGCGCGATGCTTCCGAACAAGGTCGATCCGCTCGATGTGACGAGCTACGACATGTAGGAGCTGTGGGAGTCCAAGCTCGGGCTTAGCGACGCGTTCGCGTAGCTCCGCCACAGTCACCTCGAGTGCCACGACCTCATCGTGAAGCTGATCGCGGACCCCATCAGCACTTCGGAGCTCGGCGGTCTTCGCTTCGAGCTCGCGGTCGTTCGTCTTGGCTTCGCCCCACACGCGTATCAAGACGGAAACCGAGATCGCGAACGCGGCGACGAGCAATCCCCACCAATGAAGCAGCCACAACGAAGCGCCGAGGGCGATAATCGCGAACGGAGCATTTGACAGACGGCTGGGCTCGTTCCAGTAGGCTCGAACGCTCTTGGGTATATACAACCGATCGTCCGGCATCTCTGGATCGAGTGTATGACGCCGAGTGAGACGCAGTGGCAAATGCCAGTGGGCGGTGGCCCTCGCAGCTGGTTCGCTGACTCGCCGCAACTTGCTATACGTTGCCGACGAGCGACGTCCTGCCGCTCGGCGCCTTGATGTCTCCATAAGTCGCCGTTCTCGGGCGCCCTGGACCCCGCGAATACTCGTCAGCTGACGCTGGCCTTAGCGGGGAAGGGCTCGTCCAGGATCGTCGTCGCAGAGTTGGATCCGGACGCCTTGTATGTCACCAACGCGATCGCGAGCCGCGAGGCGGCGGAGGTGAAAACGATCACCTGGCCAGCGCCCGCGGACGTTCCAGTCTGGATGAGAGCAATCGTCGGCGCCACCGTGCACAGGCAGCACGTCAGTGGTGTCTCTCCGATACTTCGGGTGGACGGCTCCATGGGCGACGGCTGGTGCCCAGCGGAATCCGGCGGGGCGCACCCACGGGCGTGCGGCCTTACGTTGGGTATCGACGCGCAGACTTGGGGGTCCGTTTGCGCGGCTTTGGCTCTGATGCGCGCTCCGCGACGCGCCGCGCCGGCCCGAAGCAGTCGCTCCCGCCTCCGCGACCTTTAGAGTCGGATGCATGAGCACATCACCCAGCCAGCTCCTGCTCGACCCGCGCACCAGCGAGGGCCGCTCTCTTACCGACCAATCCAATGCAGATTTTCTCGCCGCCCTCGAACAAGCGCCCACGGTTGCGCGCGACACGCTCGCTGCCCCCGATGAGGAGCGGTTTGACGCCTCCTTGGTCTACCGGAGCGTGGCCGCAGTCATGGTGGAGGCCCTCCATCGCCGTACCGACCACGTCTTCTCACGCGGCGTAATCACGTTGGGAGAGCTATGGGAGATCGGTAATCCCGACGCGATGATGTTCAACGTGACGCCCGACTTCGAGGCGTCACTATGGGAGAACCTCGGGATCGAGCTATACGCGATCGGATCGCTCGCCGTGCACTTGGGTCTTTGGGCTCAAGCGAGAGAACTGGCCAGCCACGAGAGCCCCAGCAGCGGCGAGGGATGGCTGCGGCAGGGCCAGGTCGTGAGCGCCCGAACGGCAGGGCCGGCAGAGTCCTTTGCCCATCTCGTCCTCTATCTCATCGGGCGTCTGGATAGCGCCGTGACCGGCGCAGACGCGAAGCGCGCGTTCGTAATCTTCGACCTATTCTCGGCGTTGGTCATCAGTGAGCTCGACTTTAAGTACGGCTACTTCCCGAACGCTGGCGAGTTCGATGCCGAGCTCGTGGAGCCTTTCGTGATCGACCAGCTGCGTTCCGCCACCAGCGATGCCCGGACTCACGTGTTCGTCGGTGACGAGGAGAAGCTGCGGGACACGCTCCGCGACTACGACTCCCAGGCACGAGTCGCTGCCGCCTACGCAAGGCGCGGCGGCAAGGACTGGAAGTGGCGCGCGTTCGCCGATGCCCGCACCTGGGGCTTCATCAACGAGGGACATCTGATCGAGTCCTGGGGAGGCGGCTGGCTGGGTTGACGTTCTGCGCCCTGCGGGTCGCGCCGATTCCTCGCATGGCCAAGGCGATCCATCGCGCGCGTGCCTTGACGAGCGCCGGCGAGGTCTCCATATCTGACCGTTATCGAGCGTCCGTCGTCAGCCAGCTCCGCCATCCCCGCGCGCCACTCTGGCGCATCCGGTCAGTCGTCGAGGTCTCAGGTGCGGTCCAGATTAGAGGCTAGGAGCATCGCTCGCCGCTCGACGGCAAGCCGACGCAGACAATCGAGCGCTACTCGCTGCGCACGATCTCGCGGTGCCGCTGATCTACTTCCGCGGGATTGCGCCGGGTCAGTACGCGATCGTCGCGCCGGTGTTCGTCGTGGCCGTGGACCGAGAGCGACGACTCGTCGAGTTCGAAGCCGGGTTGCCTGCCGCGGACACGACGCAGGCTGGACCCGTGTCGGATCAAGATGTCCGCCGGTACGCCACCCGCGAAGCGGTCGTTCGTCTGCACTAGCACCGCTGCCGCGCCGGCCGTCTTGCGCGCATACTCGACGCAATGCGCCGTGTGCCGACTGCGTGAGGCGTCGCTTCTTCAAGCAGCCCACATCATCGATGACATCGATCCTCGCGGGACCGCGACCATCATCAACGGGATCGCGCTGTGCGCGATCCATCATCTCGCCTACGACCGGAACCTCCTCGGCATTGATCCCGGTGGCATCGTTCACATCGCGCAGCGGCTACTGGACGAGATCGATGGGCCCATGCTCCGGACCGGCCTTCAGGGCTTTCACGGAGCCGCCATCTTGCAGCCGCGCCGCCCAGATGAGCGGCCGGACCCAGAGCGCCTGGAGACGCGCTACGCGCAGTTTGCGCTCGCTTGACGACCGGCGTCTCGTGCGGGGAATCCTCGCATTCCAACCCGAGTACCGGCATCGGAGTCGCCGTGGTTTCCGTGGCGGGCAGTCGTCGTTGACGCGATCGACTTGGACGCGGCGGCTTTCTACCGCCGCTTCGGCTCCTAAAGCTCGATGGGCAACGCCCCTGGCGCCGCATCTCCGACATCGAGCGCGCTCCCGCCGGCTGAGCCTGGGTCCCGCGAAGCTGAGCACGGCACATCAAGTGTGCCCATTCTGGCTCGGCGCGGAAAGCGACTGGGCTACGCCATCTGCAGCCTCGCGGACGCGGTCGGCCAGCACCCGTAGCGTGCTTGGCCGTAGACGGGACGTCGGACCAGAAACGCTGAGGGAGGCCAGTGGGGGACCCGTAGCGGCGACGATAGGGGCGGCGACACAGGCGGCACCCTGCTCGTGCTCCTCGACCTCCGTAGCCCAGCCGCGCCGACGAACGAGGGCGAGCTCTCGTTGGAGATCGTCGGGTTCGGTGAGCGTTTGTGGCGTGAATCGTTCAAGTCCTGCTGCAAGTAGGGGGCCGACAACGGCATCGGGTTGCCATGCGAGTAGCGCCTTGCCGGCGGCCGTGACGTGAGCTGCCATTCGTGTCCCGACCTTGACCTCCATCCGAACTGTTCCGGGACCGAGCACCTGGTCGACGAAGATGACCTGGTTTCCGTCGAGAATCGTCAGGTGGGCGGTCTCGCCGCATGCTGCGGCGAGCTCGGTCATGTGAGGTAGCGCCGCAGCCCTCAACGTTGCGAGACGCTGCTCAGCTGCCGACACGAGACCTAGCAGACCGTGCCCAGCGCCGTACCGCCGTGACTCACGGTCCTGCTGCAGGAAACCAAGGTCCACCAGCGTGGTGAGTAGCCGATGTGCGGTGCTCGGAGCTAACGCGGCTGCTTCCGCGAGCTCCGCGAGCGGCATCTCGTCGCCGTGAGCGATGACGGTCAGAAGTGCCAACGCCCGCTGGACCGATCTGACGGGTGTTTGGTCCCGAGGCACGTTCACACCTTACACGGACCCCCGGTGGGCTCCACCTAATTGTCGTTCCGTGTGATGGAATACGTTGACGGCTCGGTTCTGTTTTGGCCGCAGGGCCAGACGTCCCGACCCAAAAGCTGGACACGCGTCCGTGGCGCAATCGCCCGGGTGCGGTCAAGAATAAGGCTGGGTTGCGGCCAGGCATGCCGCAACCGCCGACGCGAGGTTGTCGGTTCAGATTCGGAATCAGTCACCTAGCGCCGAGGAGCTTGCCATGGACTCGTCGACACCTGGACGGCCGGACGCGTACACCGACGTGACACGACGCTGGCACCCGTCGTCGCCGTCAGCACGAGCGTGCTACCGAGGAGACGAATGACGGTGAGTACCACCCCAGCCGCAACGGTGATCGAGATTCCCAAAGGCAATGTCTGCCACACGCTCTCCCCGGCACATTCGCCGGTGGCCACCGTGGCTCCCGGTAGTCGGCTCCGAATTGAGACCGAGCTGAACCTTGGAGACGTGCTGCACAACGTCGAGGACAAGTTCGACCAATCGATGCTGAGGCTGCCATATGTCAATGGGGCCACCGGGCCGGTCGCCGTCGAGGGAGCCACGGCGGATCACGTCTTGGCATGTCGCATCCTGGACATCGAGCTGGTTCCACCCGGGGTGACCGCCCTGATCCCGGGCGTAGGCGCCTTTCCTGACTGGATCCGGCGCAGGGAGCTCGGCGTACACGCCCGGGTCGTCGACGTGCAGGATGGTCACGTGCTTTGGGATCGTGGCTTGCGTATCCCGGTGCGCCCGATGATCGGCGTGCTCGGAACAGCGCCACTGATCGAAGCTGTGAGCACGACAGACAACGGACCCCACGGAGGCAACCTCGACGTTCAGGAGTTCGCTCCCGGCACAACGGTCTACCTGCCGGTGAAGGTCGATGGTGCGCTGATGTTCCTGGGAGACTGCCATGCCGTCCAGGGCGACGGCGAGCTCTGCGGATGCGGCGCGATTGAGATCCGGACCTTCACCACAGTCGAGATCGACCTCGCTCCGCGGCCGCTGAGCATGGTCTGGCCGCGGTTCGAAACGGCAGGCTACATCGGAACCGTGGCCTGCGCCCGGCCGCTCGAGGATGCGTTTCGACTGTCGGTCGAGGAGCTGATCCGCTGGATGATCGAGGACTATGGGTTTGCGGATGCGGAGGCTCTGCTGCTGTTGGGGCAGGTGGCTGAGGCGCGGTGCACCCAGGTGGTGAATCCCAAATACACCTATGTGACCAAGATCGCCAAGCGGTACCTCGGTCAGGTAGAGCCGACTGATGGCGAGCGCTCCGAGATGGGGCGAGGTCGGCAAGGAGAGTGAAGTGTCCGGCCGCCCCTTCCTGCAAATCCCCGGGCCGACCAACGTGCCCGAGCGAGTCCTGCGCGCCATGGACCGGGCCGTTCCCGATCATCGCGGGCCGGAGATGCCCGCGGTCACCGGCGAGATCGTGTCGCGCCTTCGCGGCGTATTTGGCACGCACGCTGCCGAGATCGTCATGTATCCAGGCTCGGGCACTGCCGCATGGGAGGCATCGCTCACCAACACGCTGAGTCCGGGGGATCGCGTGCTCGCATTCAACATCGGACATTTCAGCCACCTATACGCTGAATGCGCCCGGCGACTGGGGATGGTCGTGGATGAGCTGGAGTCGGAGTGGGGGAGCGGCCCGCGGCTCGCGGCACTCGAGGACACGCTACGTGGTGACCGGGAGCAGGCGATCCGCGCCGTGCTCGTTGTGCACAACGAGACCTCTACCGGCGTTACCTCCCGAGTCGGTCCCATACGGCACGTGCTTGACAATGTTGGTCATCCCGCGCTTCTGTTGGTTGACGCGGTGTCGAGCCTTGCGAGCATCGAGTTTCAGTTCGACGCCTGGGCGGTCGACGTTGCCCTGACCGCCCCTCAGAAGGGCCTGATGCTACCGCCGGGGATGGGCATCCTGGCGGTCAGTGAGCGTGCCCTGGCGGCAAGCCAGCGTGCGACCGCGCCGAGATACTTCCTCGATTGGCAGCCCGTGATCGAGCAGCTTCACCGAGGCTACTTTCCTTACACCCCCGCGACATTGCTGTTGTTCGGCCTGCGGGAAGCCCTGCGAATCCTCGACGAGGAAGGCCTTAGCGCGGTGTATGCCCGTCACGCACGCCTTGCCGAGGCTGTTCGCGCCGCGGTCGGTCAGTGGAACCTGCAGATCCTCTGCAGGGATCCAGCCGAGTATTCGAATACGGTCACGACGATCGTCGTGCCGGTCGACGCTGACTCGGACGAGGTGCTACGGATCGCCGATGAGCGATTTCGCCTCTCGCTGGGAGTAGGACTTGGGAAATCGAAGGGTCGCGCCTTTCGCATCGGTCATCTCGGCTCGCTGAACGAGCTCGAGGTGCTTGCGACGATCGCAGGAGTGGAGCTGTCATTACACGGGGCCGGAATCCCGATCCGGCTCGGCGCCGGTGTCGCGGCTGCTGAGCGCCTATTTGCAGAGCCGGCGCCAACAGCGGTCCGCGCGATGGCATCCTGAAGCGAGCTCTTGTTGACGCGGGCGCGCCCGCAGCCGGACGGTGCCTACCTATTCCGCTCTACGGAATGAGCAATCCGTTTCATTCCGTTTGTTGTACCGCTGGCCGCCCTCAGGTTCCAAACATTGTCCGCGCGGCCAGTTTATGGCGGATCGGGAAGCCGGACAATGACGAACGGGCCGCGCGAAGCTGCCTTGGCCCTCCGCCCAGTGGCGATGACCACCGGGCCAAGCCGTCAGCTGCTCCTTGCCCGTCCGCCGATAGGAGAGTGCTCTGTGGCCATCGAAGCCCCCCCGCCCGCCGTGGGGTCCCCGTCGC
>Ga0302324_100005374_pt1 | contig 27925 bp, 27 predicted proteins | sample Palsa_T0_1_FD_201949 | JGI IMG/M metagenome (GOLD analysis project Ga0302324, IMG submission 201949) | Peat permafrost microbial communities from Stordalen Mire near Abisko, Sweden - Palsa_T0_1 | ecosystem: Environmental > Terrestrial > Soil > Palsa > Peat permafrost | place: Sweden: Abisko...
GGAATTCGCGGGCGATACTGCGCTCAAAGCCGGCCAGCTCGCGTTGGCGGTGGGGCGCACGGCCAACACCGGGCCCATCGCGTCCTTCGGAATCGTCAGCGGCGTTTCCGGAGAATGGAAAACGTGGCGCGGCGGGAAGGTCGATCCGTTCGTTCGTCTGGATATCTCGGCTTATCCGACGCTCTCAGGCGGCGCAGCGTTGGACGCGGGCGGCAACCTGATTGGCCTGGTGTCCACCGGATTGTCGCGCAGTTCCGTGTTCGCAGTCACGCGCAGCACCATCGATCGAATCGCGGGAAAATTGAGCCGCCAAGGCTATGTCAGCCGCGGTTTTCTAGGAGTTGCGCTGCAACCGGTAGCGTTGCCTCCTCAGGCCAAGCAGCAGTTCGGGCAGGACACCGGAATCATGCTGGTAGGAGTGGAGCCGGAAGCTCCGGGCGCGGCTGCCGGATTGATCTTGGGAGACGTGCTGGTAGCTGGCGACGGTCAGTCCCTCGCGCAACCGGAAGCGCTGGCCGAGCTTCTGGAACAGACTCCGGCGGGCCAGATCGTCAAGTTCAAGGTGCTGCGCGCGGGCGTGGTCCAGGATCTCGACGTGCGCCTCGGAGAGCGGCCAAGGCACGGGAGATAACCACATGGGCGCCGCTTTTGGAGCAATCGTCGAGAAGCTCCGCCGTTTCACGGTCCAGGTGAATGGCAGCGGCTCTGGCGTGATCTGGTCGCCGGAGGGTAAGATCGTGACGAACGCGCACGTGGTGGATGGTGCTACGTCGGACGCAGTTCAAGTGGAGCTTTGGGATGGACGCCGTTTGGCAGGTAAGATCGCGAATCGAGATCGGCAGCGCGATCTGGCGGTGCTGCGAGTGGAAGCGTCCGGCCTGCCCGCTGCCGTACCCGGCGATTCGAGCACGCTCCGCGTGGGCGAGTTGGTGATCGCGGTCGGAAACCCGTTGGGCTTCATCGGTGCGGCTTGCACCGGCGTCGTGCATGGATTTGAAAACCGCTCGTGGGTGGTCAGCCAGCTTCGATTGGCGCCAGGCAACTCCGGGGGCCCGCTGGCCAACGCTCGCGGCGAAGTGGTGGGGATAAATACGATGATCGCCGGCAGTCTCGCGTACTCGATTCCTTCGCAGTCCGTGATGCAATTTCTGGGCGGACAAACTCAGTCGAGCTACGGCCTGGGCGTGGTGGTCCATCCGGTTCCGGCCGGGCTCATTGTGCTGGAAGTTTCTCCGCACTCGCCGGCCGATCGAGCCTCGCTGCTCCAGGGCGACATCTTGGTGGGCGCGTTCGGCCAGCCATTTGAGCGGGTGCAGGACCTCGCTATCGCTATCCAGGACAGCCGGGGAGGGATTTTGGAACTGCAATTCCGCCGCGGCGCGAGCGCCAACATCCGCACGGTTGCCGTTCAAATGGCGTCTGCCACGGTACGAGCGGCGTGATTCGTGTCTTAGTGGCGTCGGGATCGAGCGCGCTGGAGAATGCCATCCGATCCAGCACGTCCATCGAATTTGCCGGCAGGCTGGATCCAGCCCAGATCTCTTCATCGGAGCTCCCAGGTGACGTACTGCTCATGGAAGTGGCGGACGCAAGTGAACACGACTGGGCGGCGCTCGGCGACTTGCCGCTTCCCGTGATCGTGCTTTTGGATAACGCCGATTCCGCGCTGGTGGCTTCGGCGCTACGCTCGGGCCTGCGAGGAGCGATATCGTCGGACGCCACGCCGGAGGAGATCGAAGGCGCGGTGCATGCCGTACACGCTGGGCTGGTAGTGACCACGCCGGCGTCGCTCACTGAACTTCTGCCTGGCGCGCAGTTGTTCGCCGAAGAGCTCGCTGAACCGCTCAGCGGCCGCGAATTGGAAGTGCTCGACCTGCTGGCCGAGGGGCTCCCCAACAAGCTGATCGCTCACCGTCTCAACATCTCCGAGCACACCGTCAAAACGCACGTCGCATCCATCTTCGCGAAACTCGGCGTTTCCAGCCGCACCGAAGCGGTATCGCAGGCCGTCCGGCGAGGTTTGGTGATGCTGTAGCCTGGGCTTCGCTCGCGCGCAGGCCGATGATCCCGGCTATGCGGTAGCGTGAAGAAGAGCCCGGCGCGGCGAGCAAGTCTTGAATCTTAAAACCACAGACCCGCCCATCCCACCAAAGCAAAACCCCGTAGAACTGTTTTTTTCGGAATTGGGGCCGGGATTGATCACCGGTTGCGCCGACGACGATCCCTCCGGCATCTCCACCTATTCGATGAGCGGAGCCGTCTTCGGATACGGTTTGCTCTGGACCGCTCTGGTTTCCTTCCCTCTGATGGTGGCGGTTCAGATGATGTGCGGGCGTCTGGGAATGGTTACTGGCCGCGGCCTGGCCGGGGTGATCCGCCGGCGCTACTCGAAATGGGTTCTCTGGTCTGCGTGTGCGCTGTTGATCGTAGCCAACGTAGTGAACATTGCCGCGGATCTGGGCGGCATGGCGGACGCCACGCAAATGATCACGGGCGTCAATTCCCTGGTCTGGACCCCGCTTTATACCGTCTTGATTCTGAGCTTTTTGTTTTGGTCCTCCTACCGTCAGATTGCTCGGATCTTCAAGTGGATTACGCTGGTACTCCTCGCCTATGTGGTCACGGCCTTCTTCGCCGGAGTGGACTGGCGCCATGCGCTGTTCTCGACGCTGCTGCCCCATCCGGTTTGGTCCCACGACTATTTAGAAGTGCTGGTGGGCATTCTCGGCACGACCATCTCTCCCTATCTCTTTTTCTGGCAGGCTTCCGAGGAAGTGGAAGAAGAACGTGCCATGGGCAGGAATCTGGCTCAACGCAAGGGCGCGACGGACGCGGAGCTCCGCGCGTTGCGTGTGGATGTGACCACGGGCATGTTCGCCTCCAACTTCATCATGTGGTTCATCATCCTCACCACCGCCGCCACTCTCCACGCCCACGGCATTGTGAAGATCGATACCGCCAAGCAAGCCGCGGAAGCGCTTCGGCCGCTCGCCGGCAACGCGGCTTACCTGCTGTTTACCTTGGGATTGATCGGAACGGGAATGCTGGGAGTCCCGGTTCTGGCCGGAGCTTGCGCTTACGCCGTCGCGGAAGCCGCTGCTTGGCGCGGATCGTTGGAAAAAAGGCCGCGCGGCGCCAAGAAATTCTATACCGTGCTCGGCGTGTCCATGGTGTTAGGGCTGGGCATCGATTATGCCGGGCTCGACGCAGTCAAGATGCTGTTCTGGTCCGCTGTTACCAATGGCGTGCTTGCGCCGCCCCTTATCCTGCTCATCCTTCTGCTCACCAGCGATCCCAAAGTGATGGGCGCTCGCGTCAGCTCCACACTCGAGCGAACTCTGGGCTGGGTTACCTTCGCGCTCATGACGGCCGCGGCAGTCGCTATGCTGATCGCCTGACGAATGTTCCAGGTCCTCAATCCGCCCGCCGCACCGTGATGCCGCCGCCGGAGGTATGCAGGTAGAGCCGCGGTCCGCCGCCGTTGAGACGCGCGTGCAGTTCGCGCGGATGCCGGTCGTCGCTGCGCGGCACGGGAAAGTCCGTCCACACGCCCCCTCCGCTGCTGGAAGCGTCCAGATCCGCGCGTATATCTTTGCTCAAACTCACGTGGATACTGCCCCCGGAAGTGTTCAAACGGCATTCCTCCTTCGGCTGCCCCAGCAGCGAAGCGCTCACACCGCCTCCGGACGTGGAAGCATCCACCGAGCCGGTTGCGTCCCGTATCTCAATCCCTCCGCCCGACGTGCGCGCTTTCACCCGGCCAGCATTGCGCACAATGGAGATCGGACCGCCGCTCGTGGACGCGTCTATATCCCCGGCGACATCGGCCATCCGGATTGACCCGCCCGACGTGTGCAGCACCGCGTTTCCTTTGTCGCCCGTCAGAGTGATGCCCCCGCCGGAGGTGCGCGCGTTCACTCGGCCGCTGAGGCCGCTCACGGAAATGGCGCCTCCGGAAGTCTCCACGTCCGCGCTCAACCTCTCCGGCACGCTGACACGGTACTCCACCTCGCGCAGCCAGTCAGAGTATTCCAGGCACTCCCACTTCCGGCACATCGCGTGGCCGCCCAGCAGAAAGGGCAGCTGAGCCAGCATCGGCTGCCAGCCTTTGTGAAACGCGCCAACCACGCGGATGTCGGAGCCTTGCTGCCCGATGTCCAGCGTGAAATCCCGCCGCATTCGGTCGAACTCCGCTTGCGAAGGTGGATTCCCCCGGAAGTACACTTCAACTCCCACATTCTGGCCGCCGCCTGGCTGAACCCGGATCGCGCCGATGTCGGCGGTCAGCGCCAGCCGGGTGGCCGAGGCAACTGGCGCCGACTTTCGGACGTGGTCCTCCAGTTCAGCGGCCCCGAGTCCGATGGGGTCGACAAACGAAGCGCAGGCCAGCGCGGCGAAAAGCAAACGGAGCATGGCAACCTCCTATTGAGGTGTAATACGTGCCAACCCGCATTTCGTTCGCAAAATTCCTCCTCGCCGTGACCTGGCGTGCTTTCCGCGTCTGTCTAGTCGCCCGCCGCCTTCAAGAACGTTCCCTGGTCCAGCTCGTCGAAGGCCTTCCTGAGTTGATCTTGCGTGTTCATCACAATCGGCCCGTACCAGGCCACCGGCTCTTCCAGCGGCTTTCCGGACACCAGCAGGAAACGGATGCCTTCCTCGCCGGCCTGCACCGTGAGTTCGTCGCCCCGATCGAACAGTACCAGTGACCGGTTGTCCGCGTCCGGGGGCGGCGTTGTCTCCAGCCATCCCACTCCCTCGGTGGGCACCGCCAGTGGCCCCGAAGCATTGCCGAACGTTCCGTCGCCCGAGAAAACATATGCGAAAGCGTGGCGCGTGGTCTCCACCGGCAGCACCTTCCGTTTGCCCGGTGGCACCGATACGTCCAGGTACATCGGATCGGCGGCGATTCCATCCACCGGCCCGCGCTTCCCCCAAAAGCTTCCGCACACGATCCGCACTCCGGTGCCGTCGTCATCCGTCACCAGCGGAATCTCGGCGGCTTTCACCTCTTGATAGCGCGGCGCCGTCATCTTGAGCGCCGAGGGAAGGTTGGCCCACAACTGGAACCCGTGCATGCGCCCGGTCTGGTCGCCCTTCGGCATTTCCTGATGGATAATCCCGCGCCCCGCCGTCATCCATTGAACGTCCCCGGCCGCGATGGTGCCCTGATTCCCCATACTATCGCCGTGATCCACAGTTCCGGCCAGCACGTACGTGATGGTCTCGATGCCGCGATGGGGATGCCACGGGAAGCCCGCCAGATAATCGTCGGGAACGTCGTTGCGGAAGTCGTCGAGAAGCAGAAAAGGATCGAAATCGGACGTGTTGCCGAAACCGAACGCGCGCCGCAGATGCACCCCTGCGCCCTCGAGCGTCGGCTTAGCCTTGATAAGCCGCTTCACTGGTCGAATGGACAATTTGGCCTCCTATCCCCGAGAGTAGCGTGTTCCTGGCCCGCGCGGTGACCGGCAGTTCGTGCAACATCCCAAACTTTGAGAGAATTGAGGAACCACGCTTCCGGGCCCCCCAAGTCTGGGTTCCAATCGTTTCTGATCGTATGACGAGGTATCGAATGAAAAATCTCATCCCGCTCCCGCTATTGCTGGCCTGCCTGGCTGCAACGCCGCCGGCCCAGGCCCATCATTCTTTCTCCGCTGAGTTCGACACCAGCAAGCCCGTCAAGGTCACCGGTGTTGTCACCAAGCTGGAATGGCAGAATCCGCACATTTGGATCTTCGTGGACGTCAAGAACGACGACGGTACGGTTACCAATTGGGCGTTCTCCGGCTCCTCGCCCATTCAGTTGATGCGGCGCGGCATCCCCAAGAAAGTGCTCCAGCCGGGCACCGTAATCACCGTGGAAGGATCCCGCGCCAAAGATGGTTCGAACAACGCCGGCGCGTCCAAGGTCACCTTCCAGGACGGGCGCAGCGTATTCACCACCGTCGCCGACGATCCGAACGCCAAGAACTGATTGTCAAAACCGATTCCGATGACGAGACCACTGGCGCTCATTTCCGTTTCCGCTGCCCTGATTGGCGGCTTGGCGGCCCAGACGCCTCGCACCGCCGACGGCCAGCCGAACTTCACCGGCATCTACGAGTGGCCCAAATCAACCGGCGACCAGTGCGGCTGCACCGCCACCGTCTTCGATCGCAAGGCCATCGGTCCGCTCAAGCCGGGCGGAGAGCCGTTCTTCGAGAAGCCGAACGGCGACCCGCGTCACGATGAGCCGCGCGATTTCTGCATGCCCGCCGGCTTTCCCTCCGGCATGCTGGCCGCCTACGCCATCCAGATTTTCCAATCCAAGCAATACTTCGTTCTGGTGCATGAATTCCAGCGCATGACTCGCATTGTTCCTCTCGACGGCCGCAAGCATCGCGAAGACCTGGAGCCTTCCTTCTACGGCGATCCGATCGGGCATTTTGAGCGCGACAATCTGGTGATCGAGACCACCAACTTCAAGCGCTGGACGCTGGACGATCATTTTTACGACAATCCCAACGAATCCCGCATGCACAGCGATGCCTTGCGCACCACCGAACACTTCCGCTGGAAGAACAAGAACACCATCGCCTACACGCTCACCATCGACGATCCCAAAATCTTCGCGGCCCCTTGGTCTCAGGAATTCACCATGCGGGCCCGTCCCGATTGGGAAGCCAACGGCATCATGGAGTACGAGTGCCAGGAAAACAACCGCTGCCCCGCCGGCCACTGCCAAGGCCGCTAGATTTTATTACTGAGCCGCCGGCCAGCGGTCCGTCTATTCATCCCGCAACGCCCGCATCGGATCCACCAGCGACGCCCGCCGCGCGGGCGCGTAGGTTGCCGCCAGGGTAATCAAGACCAGCGGTATGGCGATGGCGGGAAACAACGCGTAATTCAGGTGATCGAAGGAAGCTACCCACGCCGCGGTCATCACCACGCGGCACACGAAGAAGCTCACCACCAGACCCACCGCTACGCCCATCGACCCCAACACCAGGCCTTGCCGCAAAATCATTCGAACCACCTTTTGCCGGTCCGCGCCAATCGCCATGCGTATTCCGATCTCGCGCCTGCGCCGGCTCACCGAATAAGAAATCAGCCCATACAGGCCCATCATGGCCAGAATCAGGCCCATGGTCCCGAGGCCGGCGACACTGTCTGAAATGACGTTGGGCGTCTTTACCGCGCGCTGCTCGTAATAATCCTGCATGGTGCGTGCATTGGAGACCGGCATGTCGGGATCTATCCGGCGCACTACGTCGCGCAATACCGGCGCCAGCGTCGCTGCGTCGGGAGCGGCGGTCTCGGCCACCACGGTCAAGGCCGGATTCTTCTCTTGCGTGTAGGGCAGATAAATGAAATCCTGTGGCGGCTCCGCGATCCAGAAATACTTCGCCATTTTGGCGATCCCGACGATCTGCACCAGCGGCCCGGTTGCGGATTTCATATGGAACCGCTTTCCCATAGCATCCTCTTTGGGCCAATAGTGATGCGCGAATTGCTCATTCACCACGGCCACCAACGGCGTGTCCTGGCGGTCCGATTCCAGGAACCCGCGCCCCCGCAGTATCGGAATGCCGGAGGTCGCGAAGTAGCCGTCGCTCACATAGTTGTTCGGAACAGAGATGGATTCCTGCTTCGGCGGCAGCGTATAGCCTTCCGGAACCACGTTCACGCCCCCGCCTCCCAGCAACGGGATACTCGACATCAGGGCCGCCGACCGGACTCCCGGAGCCAGTCGAGTCTTGTCCAAAAGATCCTTGTAGAACCGGCGGGTTTGATCTTCGCTGTAGTGTATGGGCGTTGTGTCGAAGCTGGTGAGATACAAATGATCGATGCGAAAACCCGGCCCTTGCTGCAACTCGCCGCGGAAGCCCTGCAACAGCATCGCGGAAACAATCAGCAGGACCAGGGAAAGCGCCACTTGCCCCACCACGATGGTGTTCCGTCCCCACAAACGGCGCTTACCCGCGCTGTCGGCATCGGCGGCTTTCAACGCTGCGACAAGATCCAACCGCGTGGTTTGGAGCGCCGGCGTCAGGCCGAATAGGAGTGTGCTGATCAGCGTCGCGGCAATGGTGAACAGCAGCATCCGCTGGTCCACCGAAACATGGTAGGCCAGCGGCACATCCACCGGGATGGGAATGCTGTTGAAGAAGCTGGTTCCGCCGTAGGCCACCCCAATGCCGGCCAGCCCGCCCGCGATCGCCAGCAGAAGGCTTTCGAGCAGCAGTTGCCGGACCAGAGCGCCGCGGCCAGCGCCGATGGCCAGCCGTACCGCCATCTCCCGGGCGCGTGCGCGGGCCCGGCTCAGCAACAGACCGGTCACGTTGGCGCACGCGACCAGCAGCACACACAGCGCCAGCATCAGCAGCATCGCCACCAGCGCGGCGTTGGGCGGCGATTGCTTGACGCGCATTTGAACCTCGGTCTGAACGTCAACCGGATGATCCCGGTCGGTCTGAGGATACATTTGCGCCAGCCGCGTCCATATGCTGCTCAGATCCGCCCGCGCCTGCGCGATCCCCCTGTCCGGCTTCAGCCGTCCTTTCACCGTCAGCCAATGAACGTCGCGCTTCTCCAGAAGGCTTTCCCCTCCCAGCCGTGGGGACATCGCGAGCGGAATGAACATCGCATATTTCACGAACTGATCGATGCCGGTGAACTGCTCCGGAGCAACGCCGATGATGGTAAGCGGTACGCCGTCGATCCAGATGGTGGAACCCACGGCGGAAGGTTTGGCATGAAACTGGCTGACCCAAAAGTCGTGACCCGCACCACCACTGCGTCCCGTCCCACGGCCTGGTCTTCTGTCTCCAGGAACCCCCGTCCCACGGCCTGGTCTTCTGTCTCCAGGAACCCCCGTCCAAGAGCCGGCTGAACCTCCAGCACACGGAAGAAGTTGCCTGAAACAAACATGCCGTACGCGATCTTCGGGAGCGACTTCGGGTCTGGCTTGAACCCGAATGTGGCGCCGCCAGCCGCCAACAGTCCGTCAAAGCTGCGGTTGCCGTCGCGGTAATCGCGGTAGTCTGGGTAAGATAAATTCGTATCCGCGAAAACTTCTCCCGTGGACGTAGTGACCGCCGCTATGCGGTCCGGCTCCAGCACCGGCAGCGGCCGCAATAGGAGCGCGTCCGCAAAGCTGAACATCGCCGAGGTGGCGCCTATCCCGATGGCCAGCGAGCAGATGCTCACCAAGGTAAATCCCGGGGATTTCCCCAGCAGCCGCACAGCGTGGCGTAACGACTTCAGCATCCGGACCTCCGCTTAGTTTCGAATACGGAATCCGGCAGGCGAAAGTTCAATCGGACTACACCGTGATCACGATTTTTCCGACCTGTTGGTTGGATTCCAGATACTGGTAAGCCTCGATGGACTGCGCCAGCGGAAATGTTTTGGCTATCTTCGGCTGAAAGCGCCCGTCTTGCAGGCGATCGAACACGTATTGCTTGGCGGTCTTCAGAAGTTGCGGATCGCGGCGCAGCTCCATCAGCGAGTAGGCCCGCATAGTGAGACCTTTCCCCACCGCGCTCCTCAGGGGGAAGGGTGTCGGCTGCATGGAGAGTGAGCCATAGATGAAAAGGATTCCGTGATATGCCGCGGCATCCATCAGCTTCTCCACGCCCGGGCCGGCTACCGGATCGAAAATGATGCGTGCGCCCTGGCCTGCGCTGATCTCGTTGACCTTTGTGCCAACGTCTTCTTCCTCAGTGGCAACCACGTGCGCGGCGCCCAGCGCCAGCAATGCCTCGCGCTTATCCGATCTCCGCGTGGCGGCAATTGGTATCGCGCCTGCCTGGTTCACGATCTGAATGGCTGCCAGGCCGACACTGCTGGAGGCAGCCGTAATGAGCACGAAATCTCCCGGCTTCACTCCGCCGAACGTCACCAGCGCACCGTAGGCCGTCAGATACTGCATCCATACCGCCGCAGCCTGAGTCGGCGATAGTTTGGCCGGATATTCGCCCAGCGAATCGGCGGGCACGATAGCCTCCTCGCCCAACACGCCGTACTTGCTCATCGAAAAGCCGGGGATGGTAGCCACTGCTTTGCCCACCCATCTCGCGTCGACGCCCGCGCCCACTGCTTCGACGATGCCCGCGGCCTCGTAACCGATGGTGGAAGGCAGCACCGGGGTTTCAAAGTAAGCTCCACGCATGAATCCAGACTCGGCGCGGTTCAAGCCGACCGCCTGCACGCGTAACTTAACCTCGCCTTCGCCAGGCGCCCGCACCGGCACTTCTTCCAGCTTCAGATTTTCGGGACCGCCGATCTTATCGAAACGAACAATCTTAGCCATGCCTCTCAATGATAGCCGCCCAGGAAAGTTTCCTTGCAACTTTAGGGAAACGTGCTCACCGAGCCGCGACGGTAAGGGAAGCGGTCTGGTGCTGGTTGGCGTGATGGTTCCCGGCTTCCTCGGCATAGTGGGTAGCGTGCAGCGCGTGTCCGTGGGCCATATGGGCGTGGTGTCCGGCCTTCTCGTGATCGCCCGACTCGTGGTATTTGGCCGCTTCCCGGTGATGTCGGGCCGCGTGTTCATGATGCTCCGCGGCCTAGCGGAAGGGTTCGCTATTGCGGCGCCGTCTCGCCCTGCATCAGATCCCGCACGCTATTGAACAATTGGGCGTCATCCACCACAAAGAACAATCCACCGCGGCCGTTTTGGCTGCTGTCGCAGCGTGGCCCCGACAGCGTTCCTTGCTGGTTCAAATCGCCAAAAATGGCGTAATAGTGCGGACCGCCGAGTGCGGCCTCGTCACTCGACACGCCGATCTTAGCGTGATTGCCGTCCGGCTCGCCTGCGCCACGGAATCCCAGCGTTTTACCCTCCCACGTTCCCGTCGTTGCAATCTGCACCGCGCCCGCTTGGCCGAGCCCTGGGTCCCAACAACCTACCGGCGTGGTCGCAGTGGTGGTGGGGATTTCCGGATTCGCCCACCAGGTAGCGGCCCGCAGCGGTTCGCCGCCCAGCATCGCTGAAACCATCTGCCACGGCGGGACATGCAAATCCGACGGTTTCGAAATCAGCAGCACGCCGCTCGACAGCATCGCCTTCGTGGCGGTTTTGCTCCTGGAGGCGTTCCCCAAATTAGAAACTTCCCCCAAATTATTGACGAGCGACTGAATGTCCTCCGGCCCCCCGTTATTCACAATTTGAAGTTTTGCAGGGTCCGTAACCACGCTCGCGTTCGCCAGCGCCCTCAACACCGCAACCACATCGTCCTTGTTGAGCCTGAGCGCGAAGAAATGCTGGCTCACTAAGACGTCATTGTCCGCCACGCACCCCAGCGTATTTCCATCGGTTCTGCGAGGCTCCATCCAACTGCCCGACGCCGGCCAGGATGGCGTCGATACCTGACAGCACCATTCCTTTTCCTTCGCCGTTCCACGCCAGCATGCCCTTGGAATGGCCCGCGGGCGCACCCCTGTTCTCAAGCGGATTGCCGTAGAATTGATCGTTCCACAGCACGTAATAGTACGTCCCGTTGTATACCTGGCCGAAAGTGGCGCCCAACGGATCGGCCGTTGTGTCGCCGATACATCCGCCGCCTGGTTGCAAGGCGTGATCCTCGCTGCTGGCATACGCAAACTGCTGGCTGAAGCTGGTGTACCTTTCCACCGTGCCGCCAAAGGCGCACACCCTCTGCGCGCCGCCGCAGCCGGGAAACGACTCCGCATTGAATTTGAAAACGAACCACCAGTCCACCGGCCGGCCGCTCGATAAAAGTGGAACCGGCGCCGGCGGTGTGGGCGTCTCTTGCGCTGCCAATGAGGCTACGCTGGCCACCAGGAACAAATGCCATCGGCAAAATCGCAAGCCCATACTTTCTGATCGGCGAATTGCCGCCAGGTTCTAATGAATATATGCGGGTTCTTCTTTTCGGCGCCAGCGGAATGGTCGGCCAGGGCGTACTGCGCGAATGCCTGCTCGATCCCGGCGTTCGAAGCGTCGTGGCTCTCCTACGCAGCGCCGGCGGCCGGCAACATCCCAAACTGAGTGAACTGTTGCACGCCGATTTTCTCGATTTCTCATCCCTGGAAAACCAACTCTCAGGCTTCGATGCCTGCTTCTTCTGCCTGGGCGTTTCCTCGGCCGGCATGAGCGAAGAGAACTACCGCCGCATCACTTACGGGTTCACCCTGGCCGCGGCCCGAGTACTCGCCAGGCTCAACCCCAACATGACCTTCATCTACGTTTCAGGCGCCGGCGCCGATAGCTCCGGGCGCGGCCGTTCCATGTGGGCGCGCGTCCGGGGCCAGACCGAGAACGAACTGCTGCGCCTTCCGTTCCACGCCGCTTACATCTTTCGCCTCGCTCTGATCGTGCCGCTGCACGGCATCCAATCCAGAACCAGACTCTACCGCGCGTTTTACGCCTTGCTCGGGCCGCTGCTACCCTTCTTGCGCGCCAGTTTCCCCCAGTACGTAACCAGCACCGAGCAGATCGGCCGCGCCATGCTCAAGATCTCCAGGCTCGGCTGGCCCAAACCGGTGCTGGAAACGTCGGACATCAACCAGGCGTGAGCGCGCGCATGTTGGTTCGCCATCGCGTCTTGATTGACGTGGCCGGCGATATCGCGTTCTACTCAACAGAGGAGGATCGATGCAGAGGGCTGATCGGACCCGGTGGCTCACGCCGCTCGCCGGTGAAAAAGAAGGAGCCGGCTCGCCGTTGAGCGGGCCGAATAGTTGAGCTTCCGAGCAATAGCCGAATGGAACACTCTTTTCGCCCTTCAGGCCGGCGCGGCAGCCACGCTTACGGGGCTGGTGTTTGTCGCGTTCTCCATCAATCAGAGCAGAATTATGGCCTACCCCGGCCTCCCGGAACGCGCCCTCGAATCCATTCTGCAATTTCTTGAAGTATTTCTGATTTGCACCGTCGCGCTCATCCCCAGGCAGCCTGAGCGTTTTCTCGCCATGGAAGTTCTATCGCTCGGCATCCTATTCTGGATTGCTCAGGTGGTCGGGCTGGTTGGCTACCTGAAGCTCAGGACGGGCCATCCACGGTGGTGGTTCGTGCTGCGGGCCTTGTTCAGCCAGTTTGCGGCTGTTCCCTTCCTGGTGGCGGGCATCGCTCTCCTGGTGGGTGCGCCCGGCGCGCTGTACTGGCTGGTACCGGGTTTCGTATTTTCCTTCGCCGCCGGTATTGTGAGTTCCTGGGTCCTGCTGGTGGAAATCCTGCGTTAAATCGAGCTATTTTTCCGCTAAGAATCCGTCCACGGTTCGAATAAACAATTCCGGCTGGTCGACGAACGTCATGTGCCCGCTCTGGGGCATGATGGCCAGCTTCGACCCGACGATCTTGTCGCTCATATAACCAGCCAGCGTTGGATCGCATTCGTCGTGATCGCCCGCGGTAACCAGCGTCGGGACGTGAATACTCGAGAGACGATCGCCCCATTCCACCGACTTCAGATTGCCGTCGATCACGAACTCCCCGTGCGAGCCTCACATCTCCCGGTAGAGATCCCACGACATGACGCCCTGCGCCACCGGATCTTCGTTCGCATCCGGGTGGCGCTGGTAGATGTAAGGACGATAGCCCTCGCCCCACGCCGCTTTCATGTAATCCTCCGGATAGCGGTTCTCTTCCCACGGTTTCCCGTGCCCGAAGAGCCCGGCCTTTTCGAAACTTTGGATGCGCTCGCGAAGCTCCGGCGTCATCGCGGCCAGCTGTTTTTGAAACACCTCGTTCATCTTTGAAACGCTGTAGAAGGTACTGCACAGGATCAGCTTCGAGAGGTTCTGTTGGTACTTGAGCGCGTAGGCTTGCGCCAGGACGCCACCGTAGGAGTGGCCGAGCAGCGCCATCTTGCCGAGGTTGAGCTCGCGCCGTACCGCCTCCACATCTTCCACCATGGCTTCCACCGTGTACCCGGCGGGATCGTCCAGCTTTTGCGATTTACCGGAGCCGCGCTCGTCGATGAAGATCAACCGGTTGTGACGCGCCAGCGGAACCAGGTAAGGCAGGAAATAATCGTGCGAAGCGCCGGGTCCGCCGTGCACGATCATCAGCGGCGGGCCTTGGCCGAAGGACGTGTAGTAAATCAACACGCCGCCGGCATCGACATAGCCTTCCTCGATCTTGTAGCTCGCCGCCTGCGACGGCCAAGCAATGGTCAATAACAGCAAGGCTGAAAGAAGTTTATACATGTGATTCAACACCCTGGCATTAGAATGACACTCCGGACACGTCGGGCGCACCCGCGCGCCGAGCGCGTCGTACGAAGGACCGATCAAAAGAGACAAACGCCACCCCCGGCGGCCTGCTGCTCAAGTGCAATGCGTCCGCGAAGGCAACTCCGTGGGAGGTAAGCGCCAGCGCGGCTGCAACCGACGGCTCGTTTTCGGCACCTCTAGCAAGACCGTCTTCGCGATCCAGACTGGCTCCGCCGCAAACAGCGACCGCGCCGCGGCGGTCTGCTTCGGGTCATCCCCAGTCAGCAGTCGAACCAAGACATTAGTATCGACCGCGATCATGACGCCGGCTCACTTCGCGGGCAATTGCAGCATCCATCTGTGCGAGGGGCGCCGCTTTGCGTTTGGAACCAAGACAGCCGGCCACCTCGTCGATACTGGTTTCGGGAAAACGAACGGCGGGCCGCAGGAGAATTCCATCGCCGGTTTCTTCGACCGTGAATTCAGTTCCCGGTCCCCAGGCGCGGGAGGTCCGTATATTCTTGGGAAGGATAATCTGTCCCTTGGTCGAGAGCCGGGTGGTCTCCATCGGTAAGATCCTGGTAAGATTATCGCGCACGCGCGCAGATCCGGTTACAATCTGCGCCGTGCCATCTCCTCTTCATAGGCTCTCGTCACGCGCTCCACTCGATCGAACAGCCCGCAGAATGCGATCTCGGGTTTCATCCCACGCAGGTCTTCGTCGGAAAGCGTTTCCAAGAGCGTTTTCCATTCCGCCTCGAACTCTGGATTGAAAATATCGCGTTCCAGTACGCTGGCCGCGCGCTGATTGAGGTTGCCAGGCACCAGAAGACGCCATACATGCGTGGGCGGCGGGGAGGTGTCGTTCGCTTCGGGTATCTCGGATAGCTCGATATGACACGGAATTCCGGCAGCCTCTAAGGCGTCCCGAGCCTCCACCATGGCATCCGCCGGCAGCGATCCGGGCCGGTCGGCTCGCGAGAGAACTTCAGAGGCGTCGTCCATCCAGTCTGGTTGGTCGGGCGGTTCTGCGTCAACTTCCACGTCCTCCTCAGTGACGTCCGGCGGCTCGGGAATCAACTTGCGCGCATGTTTTCGCCGCGCCAATTCGTCGTCGTAGCATCCGAGCGCTCCTTCCACCAGATCCGTGCGGTTGATGGCCCGCAGCGCCTCATCGGAGAGCGAGGCATAATGCTCGCGCAAATACTTGAGATCAACAGCCATGGCGCTTCAACGGCCCGCCCTATCCGCCACCAGCATAGACTCCAGAATCTGATCTGAGACGTCCTTCACCGCCGCCGGCGAGTGAGCCAGAAACAACGTGTTGGTCTTGTCGTTCTCACCAATGGACTTCAAGGTGTCGAAGTACTGCGTCACCATCACCAACTGCATCACTTCTCGCGCCGACGCTCCTTCCACCACCTTCTGAAACTGTTCGATCGACACCTGCAGTCCTTCGATGATGGCCTTCCGCTGGTTCGCGATTCCTTGTCCTTGCAGCGCCTTGCTCTCCGCTTCCGCCTCGGCCTTCTTGACCACCAGAATCTTCTCCGCTTCGCCCCTGGCGTTGGCGGCCACCTGTTCGCGCTGTGCCGCGTTGATGTCGTTCATGGCCGACTTCACCTTGGCGTCGGGAATAATATCGGTCACCAGCACATTCACAATTTCGTATCCGAATAGCGCCATGTCCGCATCCAGCTCCTGCTTCACCGCCGCGGCGATGCTGCTCTGCGAGGCGAACACTTCGTCCAGCGTCATCCCCGGCACGTGTCCCAGAATCACCTGCTCCACATAGGATTGGATCTGCGCCACTGGATCGGACAACTTGTAGTAGGCGTCGAAGACTTTCTCCGGACGCACGCGATTCTGCACCGAAATTGGAATGGTGACGAATACGTTGTCTTTCGTCTTGGTCTCCATGGTCAGCGTGATCTGATTCACGCGCAGACTCACTGTGCCCGCCACGGAATCTAAGAACGGCCGCTTCCAGTTCAGCCCGGGTTCGGCCACCCGAAGGAACTTGCCGAATCGCGTGATCACCGCCACTTCGGCTGTGCTCACCGTGAAAAAACTCCCCAGAATCAAGTAAAGCAGGATGAACGCCACCATCCCGATCGGTATCCAATAAAGGTAATCCATTCGATTTCCTTCTACGCCCTCTCTTAACTAAGCTCAGAGTATATAAGATCGTCCCGATCAGCCAAACTGAATAGCCCGGCACCCCCAACACAGCGCGATAGTGGGGGCCGGCGAACGCTCTGGAGCGGTTGCCAGGAGATTACGGCATTACCCCGCTATGGGGCGCGAAGATCACTGGCGTTTCGTGCAGGCAAAGTTGACGGCATCGTTTGGGTCGCCGGAACCTTTATAACGCGCCACCTCCGGATAGGCGCACAAGGGGCGCTGCAGCACGATCCCCTTCGCCGGATCGTTCTCCACGTACTTAGTGGCGATGATTTTCGCCGGCGCTGCACCTTTCTCTACCCATCGCGCCATCGAGCTCACGATGTCGTGATCGGCGTCCATCTGCAATTCGGGCGCCGCCAGCGACGTTCCGAAAGCTGTGGCGCCCGGGCCGTCGGCGCAGTGGTACAAACCCGGGACCAAGAATGCCCGGAAGAATTCTTGCGTGTGATCGAGGCCCTTCTCCGTAGCAACCACCTTTTCGTAATAGTCGATTCCATTCTGAGCTGGAATCAGCGGGTCGCTCGCGCCGTGGTAGTAGATCATCTTGTGACCGAGCTTGCGAAACTCCTTCAGGTTCGGATCGGTGGCGTTGGTGACCGGTCCTAGTTTCTCGTCGGCGGTTTGGAGGTCGTGATCGAAATCGAAGGTGCGAAACTCTTACTCGGGATTGCGGAATAGCGCGTAGCGGAAGAAATCCGAGGAACTCACGCCCGATGTCGCGGCGCGATTGATCACCATTTCTCCGCCATTCTTACCCCAGCCCAGTTCACCGCCCGGATACAGGCCCGGATAGAGCTTCTGTCCGGTGCGCGGGTTCACCGGTCCGATGTAGATTTTCTCCACGGCGCTCGCCTGCGCGGCGGTCAGGCAATTGGCGCCATCGCCGCTCTTGCATAGCAGCTTCTTCGGATCGAAATGGCAACCCATAGGATCGCTGATAATGCCATCGGCGATGCCGTCCTGGGCGTCGCAGACCGGCATGACGGCGTTTTGAATGAGCTGAAGCTTTTCTTGCGAAAGATTGGTGTCCGGCGAACCGGTTACGACGCCGTTCCAGACTTCGCTCGCCATCTGGTGAGTCCAGAAGTTGGCGGCGTCACCGGCCACGATGCCGTCGTAGTCGGCCGGAAAACGCTGCGCTTCCATCAGACCCTGCTTACCGCCGGTGGAGCAGCCGGTGTAGTAGGAGTAGCTTGCATTGCGGCCGTAGTAGGTATTGATGATCGCTTTGGCGGCGGTGGTGGTGAGGTGCAGGCTGCGATAGCTGTAGTCGATGAGGCGCTCGCGATTCCCCAGCCAGGCGCGCGATTCGGCGGCGCTGTGGCCGGTATCGGTGGAGGCTGTGGCGTACCCGCGGCGAAGCGCCGTCGCCATGGCAGCGAAGCTGATGGTTCCCGCCAGGGCACCGTTGCCCACGCCCTCGAATTTCCCATTCCACTTCGACGCCGGGAGCCAGACTTCGAAATGGATCAGGGAAGCATCGGTCGGCTTGATAGTTCCGTGTACCTCGCAAAAGCCTGGCAGGTCCTCGATGGCCTTGCCCTGCGGCGGAGTGAACGCGCCGGCGGGAATCGATTTGGCGATGGTGACGGTGGTGTTGGGCAATGCGACGCCCAGCAGGGATTCGCAGGTGGCAGCGAACGCTCTCGACGCGCACCAAAGCACCGCGGCGATTGTCAGCAAGAACGCGGGAGGCGCTTCATGGCGGTGCTCCGTTCCTTCGGCACTGGGTTCAATTATAGCCGCGCCGATGGCTACAAGGCTCCAAACTTCCCGCCTAGCCCTGCCGATGCGCGATAAATAGAAGATGGCTCGTCTGGCGTGCTGCCTTCTGGCGTTTCTTCTGCTGCTGCGGGCGCAGTCCTCTGACCCCGCGCGTTTGGCGCAACACCGCAACCTCGGCAAAGCTTTTTATGAGAATCCCACCACGCAGAAACAGTCCGTCCAGGCGTTTCGCCTAGCGCTGGCCTTATCTCCGAATTCCGTTCGGGAGCAGGTGAACTACGGCTTGGCGCTGCTACGGGCCGGCCAGACGCAGCTCGGCATCGCGGAGCTGGAGAAGGCTCAGAAGACCGATCCCAAAGTCCCGCACACCTGGTTCAATCTGGGCGTCGCGTTCAGGAAACAGGGCCGGCAGGATGCGGCGCTCGCGCAATTCCGCGGCATGGAGCGCCTGGTTCCCGACGAGCCGGTCACGCATTATCAGATCGGATCCATCCTGAAAGCGAAGGGCGATCTGGACGGCGCCATTCAGGAATTTGAGATTGCCCGGCGGCTCAATCCCCGGCTCGCTGCGCCGCACTTCCAGTTGTACGGGCTGTATCGCCAGAGCCGTCCGCAGGATGCTGCCGCGGAGCTGAGCGTTTTTCAGGATCTCAAAAAGCAGCAGGAGGGCGCGGCCATCCCCGAGGATGTGGAATGGAGCGCCTACGCCGAGATTTACGATCCCGTTATCGAACCCGCCGCGGTTCCGCTCGCGCCGGCGGTTTATCGTAGCGAGAAGATCGCGAGCGGTTTCACCGGACCCGACGCGGGCGTCGCTGTCATTGAGGTAGACGCGCGCTCGGGGCCCAGCCTGATTGCCTGGTCGGCCGCAGGCGCGAAGCTGTTCCGCGATGGCCGAACCGCCGTCGCCGATTCCGGCTTGGAACAACTCAAGGACGTCGTGTTTATCGCGCCCGGGGACTACGATAACGACGGCTTTCCCGATTTGTGCGTCATTACCACGCGCGGCGCCGAACTGTATCGCAACGTCAACGGCAAGTTTCAGAAGCAGGCTGACCTGGCCCGCGGATCATTCCGGCAGGCAGTTTGGATGGATTACGACCACGATTACGATCTCGATCTCTTCCTGATCGGCGACCAGCCCAAATTGCTCCGCAATAATGGATCGGCCGGCTTCAGCGACGAAACCGCGCGCTACCCGTTCGTCCCAGGCCGCGCTATTCAGGCCGTCCGTTTCGATCTGGAACCGGATACCCAGGCATTCGATTTGATTGCGTCCTATCAGGACCGCTCCGGGGTTCTTTATCGCGACGGCCTGGGCGGTTCCTATTCGGCAGTCGATCTCAACAGCCTGCCGGCGGGCGCAACAAATCTGATCGCTTTTGATTTTAACCGCGATAGCCGCACCGATCTGGCCGCGCAGCCCCGCCTTCTTTTGTTGAATCGCCCTGCGGGATTCGAGAAATCGACGCCACCCGCGTTTCCCGCCGACGGCAATTTCGTGGCCGCGGACTTCAATGCCTCCGGTCGTCTCGACCGCGCCTACATCGCAGCGGATGGAACGCTGGCTATCGATCGGGATGTCACGCCGGATTACGGCAACTGGATCGAGATCGCGCTTACCGGCGTGAAAAACCTGAAGTCCGCCATCGGTGCGAAAGTCGAAGTGAAGGCCGCAACCAGCTACGAGAAACAGACCTATGCGGGCGTGCCACTGGTGTTTCGATTGGGCGCGCACGCGCAAGTTGACGCCGTCCGAATCTTTTGGCCCAATGGTCTGATTCAGAACGAAATCAATCTCCCGGCGAACCGGATTCTGACGATCGAAGAAAAACCGCGCCTGGCCGGCTCCTGCCCCATGATCTATACCTGGGACGGCCATCAGTTCAGCTTCCTCACGGATGTGCTGGGCGTAGCGCCGCTCGGCGCGAGTTCGGGCGACGGCCACTTCTTTCCGACCGATCATCGGGAATACGTCTCCGTTCCCGGCCAGGCGCTTCAGCAGAAGAACGGCGCGTACGAACTTCGCGTGACGGAGGAGCTGCGCGAAGTGTCGTTCCTGGATCAAATCCAGCTGCAAGCCGTCGATCATCCCTCGGCCATCGACATCGTGTCCAACGAAAAATTTAAATCGCCGCCCTATCCCGAATTTCGGCTGTTTGGAGTAAGCCGCCGCATCCATCCGGTTTCCGCCCGCGATCAAAATGGAACGGATGTGCGGTCCAAATTGTTAAAGCGGGATTTCACTTACCCGGACTTCCGGCGCAGCCCGTCCGCCGTGGCGGAACTTCATTCGCTCGATCTCGACTTTGGAAATGCCGCGACGTCGATGCACGGAGCCAGTCACGCGGTGCTGGTTTTGGACGGCTGGCTGGACTGGGCGGATGGCAGCACTTTCCTGGCTGCGTCCCAGGAGCACCGCGATCTCGTCTTTCCGTATCTGCAAGTCAAGGACGCGGCGGGAAATTGGAAGACTGTAATCGAAGACATGGGCGTCCCATCGGGCCGGCAAAAACTCATGGCAGTGGATTTGGACGGAAAGTTTCTGTCCGCTTCGCGAGAGGTACGGATCGTCACCAACCTGTGCATTTATTGGGACGAAATATTTCTGGCTGAAGACGTCGCGCCGCCTCCGGTGAAACTCAGCACGCTTCCGCTTCAATCGGCCGGCTTGCGCTTTCGCGGATTCTCACGCGCCGTCATCCCGGCGAATCGCATGGCAGGCGAGAGCTTCGATTACAACAGCGTCAGCGCTACCACCATGTGGAATCCCACGCCGGGCGATTACACCCGCTACGGCGATGTGAAACCGCTGCTCGATGAGGTGGACGACCGTATGGTGATTATGGGTTCCGGCGACGAAATCCAGCTTCGTTTTAGCGCCGCCGCGCTGCCGCCGCTGCCTGCAGGATGGAAGCGCGATTTCCTGTTGCTGGTGGACGGCTGGGCCAAGGACGCCGACGCCAACACCGCTTTTTCGCAGACTGTGTTGCCGCTGCCGTTCCACGCGATGACCAGTTATCCTTATCCTCCGGGCCAAAGTTACCCGCATGATCCGGTTCACGACGAATATCAAAAGCAGTACAACACCCGGCCGGCGCTGCGCCTGATTCGTTCACTGCGCCAAGGAGAGTGACGGGCTTCCGCCTGTCAGCCAAAACGCATTGTTACAACCGGCTTGTTTTTGCTTGACAAACTATTGGAAAAGGGCAAGACTGGCTAAATCAGCTAGGTCTTTTCGCTACCGGTTACAAGACTGAACTTTGTGCGTTCAGCCACAAAGGGAATCATGCTTACTAGATTGCAATCCACTGCTGTAGTTGTTGTTTTAATGACGGCCCTTGCGGGTCCATTGCTGTACGGACAAGCCACCGGGAGTATTTCAGGAACCGTAACGGATGTCACCGGTTCGGCCGTGCCTAATGCAAAGGTCACAGTGACGGCGCCCGCCACGGGTCTAACTCGAGCATCCACAACCAATGACAGCGGCGAGTACATTGTTCCCTTGCTCGGCGTGGCTAATTACACCGTCCAGGTGGAACTCCAGGGTTTCCAGACCGCCAAGGCCGATGATGTCCGGCTGCAAGTGGACGAACACCGCGAGTTGGATTTTAAACTGACGCCGGCGTCGGTTCAAACCAGCGTGGAAGTCAGCGCCACCGCCGTCGCTATCCAAACCGCGGATGCCACTCTGGGCCAAGTCATCACATCCCAGCAGGTGGCCGATCTTCCTTTGAACGGCCGCGACTTCGTACAGCTTGCCACGCTAACGCCGGGCGTGAGCCAGGAAACCAATCCGAACAGCTTTTTTAACGGCGGTCCCAGCAGTGAAGCGTCCGCCCGCGGCTCCTACTCGCTTTCGGTAGGGGGCTCGCGCGCCAACAGCACAGACTGGCTTTTGGACGGCAACGACAATAACGAGCTGACTTCCGGGGCCATCTCGATTCTGTCTTCCATCGATTCCATCCAGGAGTTCAAAGTTCTCACTTACAACTACTCCGCGGAATGGGGGACGCGCGGGGGGCCAACGGTTCTGGTGACCACCAAGTCGGGAAGCAACGCGTTCCATGGAAGTCTATTCGAATTCCTCCGCAATACGGATCTGGATGCGCGCAGCTTCTTCGCCACCAATACCGAGAAATTTAATCTGAACCAGTTCGGCGCCTCGTTCGGAGGTCCCGTCAAGAAAGACAAGGTCTTCTTCTTCATGGATTACGAGGAGAAGTACCAGCGCCACGGGATCCCGTTTACCGGTCTCATGCCCAGCGTTGCGATGCGCAACGGCGATTTCACCGACAATGCCTTCGGGCAGCCGAACACCATCCAATTGAATAACCCCACCCAGAGCACGCCGACGCCTTTGATGTGCGATTCTTCGGGCAATGCATTACCCACTGCCGCGGATGGAAGCCAAGCCGCGGGTACGCCGTGCAACAAGATACCCCAAAGCCTCATCAGCCCGATCGGCCGTGCGTTCACGAACCTCTATCCGCTTCCCAACACCAACAATCCCGCGCTCGGGTACAACTATGTGAGCGAACCGGTGAGGAGTCTCAACGAAGGAAAATTCGACATTCGGCTGGACGAAAACCTGAGCAGCAAGGACACCTTCTTTGCGCGCTTCAGTTATGATCAGGCCGAGTCTCACGTTCCCGGAGGAGCTCCAGACTTGGCCGAGCAAGGGTCTTTTGCCAGCAATCAAAGCATCATCAACCATGCCCGTAACGCGGTCATTTCCGAGACGCACCTTTTTTCGCCGACTACGGTCAACCAGATGAGCTTCGGCTACAATCGCATCTTCGACTACATCACGTCGCAGGGGCAGGGTAGCTTCGCGGCGCAGTCGTTCGGCATCCCCAACGCCGATCTCGGTGGCGCCGTTAGTACCGGCCTCACCTCCGTGGCGGTATCAAGCCCTTACTGGTCGCTGGGCGATCGAGGCTATACGCCGTTCGTGGGTGGTACGAACGTGTGGACTTTCTCGGATTCTCTCGATCTGGTTCGCGGCAGCCACGATTTCCGTGTCGGCTTCAATCTCCGCGCCAATCAATTGAATGCCGTTGCCGTTGGATTTCCCAACGGATACTGGGTTGTGGACGGCCAGTATACCGGGGATGCCGCGGCCGACTTGTTAACTGGTTCGACCTTCATCGGCCTCCACGACCAGGAGTTCGGCGGCACCGTTACCGGCCGGCGCTGGAAATTGAACCGTCCCTTCGTCGAGGATAATTGGCGCGTCGGCAAGAATCTAACGTTGAACCTCGGACTAGCGTGGGCGCTGATGACTCCTCAAACCGAGGTGGGCAATCGCATGTCGGACTTTGATCCTGCCACGGGACAATTCCTCATCCCCGGTGTGAACGGAATAGGCGCGAGCGCTGGGATCAAGATGGATTGGACCGCTTGGGAGCCTCGCTTGGGCGCTGCCTGGAAGCCCTTTGGCAGGGGCAATACCGTGGTTCGCGGCGGCTACGCCATTTTCCACGACTCTTCGTGGAACCAGGGCGATCAGGGCTTGTGGCAGAATCCGCCGTTCTACGGAGAATCGTTCGAGGAAGGCGGCAACATGTCGCAGGGCTTTGTCACGTACAGCAGCCCTCCCGCTCCGGCCGATTTTGAAGGCACCATCCTATCGCAAGACCGAAACTTCAAACAGGGTAGAATTCAGCAGTTCAACGTCAACGTGGAGCAGCAGATCCCCGGACAAATCGTCCTGACGGCAGGCTATGCCGGATCGCGTGACTCGCATATTTTGGGATACGGCAATGACATTAACGTGGGATCTCCCAGCGCCTGCGGGACGGTGAGTGGATACACACTCGGCTGCGGTCCCAACGGAGCGGCCTTCGGCGTGCCATATACCGCGTTCGCCTATTCGGACATCCAGGAAATTTTCGATGCCGGAATAGCCCACTACAATTCGCTGCAGATTAGGGCCGAAACCAAGAGCGCGCGCTACGGCATCTATGCGCTCGTCAGCTACACCTATTCGCGCTCTTACGATACCGGCTTCAGCGACGGTCTGAACAGCCTCATCGGCGCCACCTACTTCCCTCTGCCGAATTGGCAGAAGCTGGACTGGGGACTCTCGCAGATCAACCTGAACAACAATTTCACCGCGAGTATCATTTACCAGCTTCCCTTCGGCAAGGGCCGGAAATGGGGCGGAAACTGGAACGGCGTCACCAACGCTCTGGTAGGAGGCTGGGAAACAACCGTAATAGAACACGCCACTTCCGGCTTCCCGATATTCGTAGTCGACAGCGACAACAAATCCGGCGCGGGATTCACGAACGGGAATTTCGATTCTCTCATCCGCCCGAATATGACCTGCAACCCCGTGCTCAGCCATCCCACGCCGTCCGACTGGTTCAACGCAAGCTGCTTCTCGCAGCCGGCGCCCGGAGAGCTTGGCAACGCACCGCGTACCCCGCTTTCCGGCCCGGATTTCGTGAATACCGATTTCTCCGTCATCAAACACTTCGCGCTGCCGCGCGAAGGTATGCGGCTTGATTTTCGCGCCGAGTTCTTTAATTTGTTCAACCACCCGCAGTTCGGCGCGCCAGGCGGCAACAATTACGGGGCGGATTTCGCCGCTCTCTCGACGTTCAACGTAGTTAACTACACGGTGAATAATCCGCGGGTGGTTCAGTTCGGGCTGAAGCTCGCTTTCTGAGACTCGGGGGCTGTCTCAGACTGGGACGCGGCTCGCGGTAGCGTTGCTCGTGGCGTGCTCCCCTGGAGCTCTACCGCGCGTCGAATATTAAGGCGGGAGTGAGCGGCCGGCCCGGAAGACAGGAGGAGAACGATGAAAAACGCATTTGTCTTGGGTGCGGTCTTGTTGTTTGTCCCCCGTGCCGGTGCTCAAAACAACTACACGGTAACCAATATTGTGACCACTGCGCACGATTCCCGCCTGGTGAATCCATGGGGCTTGTCACGTCCGTCGAGCACCCTCTTCAAGGAGAATGAGTGGTGGGTAAATGACCAGGTCACCGGGTTTTCCACTTTGTACGATGCCAACGGAACCATCGACAACTTAGCGATTACCATTCCGCCGGCAAGCGGCAGCGGTACAGGCAGTCCCACCGGAACCGCTTTTAACGCTTCAACCTTCGACTTCGCTTTTGCAACTCTGGACGGAACCATCTCCCGTTGGAATGTCCTTGCCAAACCCAAGCCGGGCAAGTCCTGCCTGGAGTGTCATGTGACCACCGCCGCCATCGTGCTGAATCACGCCTCGGCCGGGGCCTCCTATCAAGGTCTGACCATCGCTAAGAACGCCACTAGCGGCGCCTTAACCTACTACGTCGCCAATGCCAACGGCGGAGTGGAAGCCTATGACGCAACTTCATTCAGCCCTGTGAGTCTTCCGGCGGGCGCCTTTACCGATACCAAGATCCCCTCCACTTATACGCCGGCCGGCATTCAGGCGATTGGATCGGATATCTTCGTCACCTACAATGCCAGCGCCGGCGGAGCCACCGGTTATGTTGACTGTTACGACACCAACGGCAAACTCCTGGTGCGGCTCGAGGACGGGTGGTTCAATCAGCCCTGGGGAGTGGCGTATTCGCCCGCCAATTTTGGAACCTTCAGCGGCATGATTCTGGTGGGGAACACCGGCAGCGGGCTGATCGGGGCCTACAAGGGGAACGGGACCTTCCAAGGTTTCCTCCAGAGCGGCGGGACGGATCTGATCATCCCCGGTCTTTGGGGCATTGAGTTTGGCGATGGCAACACTGAGTCCGGGCCAACCAACGTGCTTTACTTTAACGCCGGGGGGACTGATCAGAACACCGGGATTTTCGGCGCGATCGCGGTAAATTGACCGGCGGCGAACCGGCCGCGGCTTACTTGCCGCCTTTCAGTTGCGAATAAACCATGCTGACGAACCGGTCCGCGCTGGTCCCCGCGCCGGCCGGCAACAGTCCCCCCGGAACTTGCGCGTCATAAGGAGCCGTCACTTTCGCGGCCAGCACCTCCTGCTCGCTCTTACCCTCATTGATCATTTGCTGCACCCTGGCCTGTATGCTGAGAATCATGTCGCGGTAGGGAACAATGTCCCTTCGGTTGATGGTGGTGCCATGGCCCGGAATCAGCCTGGTGTTCGGGCCTGCCAGCTTCATCGTCGCGTCCAGGGCTTCCAACGCACCCTGCAACGTGCCGCCGTTGTTGGTGTCGATGAAGGGATATCCGTAATTCCGATAGAAATCGCCGATCATGATCGCGTCCGCGTTCTCAAAACGGATCATGGTATCGCCGCCGGTATGGGCGGCCCGCACCGGAATCAGGTCGACGATTTCGCCGTTCAGTCGAAGTTTCACCGGATCGCCCAATCCGTAGGTCAGAAGGGGAAGGCGCGCCGGATCCCTGGCGGCAGCCGCGTTGCCGGCCGCGGAGGGCGCCGGGCGCGACATTTCCTCGCGCAGTTCTTCCCGCCCCATAAGTAACGCGCCCATCCTCACGAAGTTCGCATTGCCGCCCGTGTGATCCACATGCAGGTGCGTGTTCACCAGAAAACGAATCGGCTCGGGGCTGATCTTCCTGATCGCCGCCACCACTTTGTCGGTTATTTGCGCGTACTGGGCATCCACCATGAAGATGCCATCCGGTCCTGCCAGCACGCCGATCCTGCCGCCGGCCGCGTCTTGATGGCCCGGGTCCGCGCCCCCCGAGCCGCTGAGCATGTAGAGGTTCGGCCCTATTTTCTCCGTCAGGATTTCTATCTTGGCGTAGTCGATTCCTTGCCCCCGCGCCTGTGTGCTCAAGAAAACGGCCGCCGTGGCCACTACCGCAAGTCTCATCGGTGTGCTCCTCTTCGAGATTGTCTCACCGCGCGCAAGCTGAGGTGTCAAATGTGGTGTACACTGTTTTGCTGACCGAAATGCAAAACACAGTCCAGTTGCTCGCGCTCGCGGTCGCAACTGTCGCGCTGCCCGCAGCCGCTCAGACCGCAACCTATAGCCCGCCGCGGACCGCGGACGGCAAACCGGACTTCAACGGCATCTGGCAAGCCCTCAACGAAGCTAATTACGACATTGAGGCGCACGTGGCGCGGGCTGCGCTGGCTCTGCGTCCCGGCCCCTATGGACCGGTCCCCGCGGTCCCCGTGCTCGCGCTGGGCGCAGTGGGCTCTGTGCCTCCCGGGCTCGGCGTAGTGGAAGACGGCGAGCTCCCGTACAAGCCGGAGGCTCTCGCCAAGAAAAAGCAGAACCAGGAAAACTGGCTGACCTCCGATCCCGAAATAAAATGCTATCTGCCGGGAGTTCCGCGCGCCACTTACATGCCTTACCCGTTTCAGATTCTCGAAAGCGCCAGCGCGTTTGTGATCGTCTACGAATACGCCGGAGCGGTCCGCAACATCTTCTTCAAAGACCCTGGGCCGCCTCCGGTGGACTCCTGGATGGGACAGTCGGTGGGCCACTGGGAGGGAGACACGCTGGTGGTGGATGTGAAAGGCCTTAACGATTCCACTTGGTTCGATCGCGCCGGCAACTATCACAGCGAAGCGCTGCACGTGGTAGAGCGCTACACCCGCACCAGCCCGGATGTTATTTCCTACCAGGCGACCATCGAAGACCCCCAGATCTTTACGCATCCCTGGAAAATGAGCATGGCGCTCTACCGGCGCCAGGAAAAGAACGCGCAGCTCCTGGATTTCAAGTGCCCCGAATTTGTGGAAGAGTTAATGTATGGTCAGTGGCGGAAGCGGCCACTCGCCAAGTAACTAGTGTAGTGTCTTCGAAATAGCTAGACAGGTCATTTCTTCCGCGTTCGAGATTTGGGGGTGGTGCAGCCGGGCTTGATCTGCTCCAGGGTTCGGCGACAGCGAGTGAGCTTTTCCTGAATGGAT
>Ga0302324_100005376_pt1 | contig 27916 bp, 23 predicted proteins | sample Palsa_T0_1_FD_201949 | JGI IMG/M metagenome (GOLD analysis project Ga0302324, IMG submission 201949) | Peat permafrost microbial communities from Stordalen Mire near Abisko, Sweden - Palsa_T0_1 | ecosystem: Environmental > Terrestrial > Soil > Palsa > Peat permafrost | place: Sweden: Abisko...
TTGCATGCGCGGCGGCGACACCGAGCAACAGACTCGACGTTGAAACAATTCCGTCGTTCGCACCAAGCACGGCTGCGCGCAGCCAGCCCATTCGTCCTGTACGGTGCCGCTCCATTGTGGGTACCTTTCAACCTATCCCTTTCAAGGTGCGTGCTATTCGACCAGCGCCACTTCCCGAACCTGAGCTTTGGGCTTCCCCTTATGCTGCGGCGGCATTGGCTTGAGGCGCGGCAGTTGCTGGGATTGAGAGGTGCACAGAGAGGACATCATGAGCGCGGCTGCAACCAAGATAATCTGCGAGATCGTGCCTTCCGTGCGTAGCATGGAGCGCCTCACGAACACAGAAATGCGCGACACGCCGCGCAACGTTTCAGCACAAATCATTGATCCGTTAACAGCATCCTCAAGCGCCTTAGACTCCCGGAAATCTTGTGGCCGCGTCTTTTTGAGCATAGTCCCGAGCCGCGCCAAGCGCAACTTCGTCGCGCAAAGCGCGATGAAAGATACAGTTTGTACTGCAAAGGTCGTCGGCAGTTGCCTCAAAGCGGTCGACGTGCCGCAGTGAGGCGCAGTGACAAGCGTAGTGCAGCGATACAATGTTCGCTAACGCACAGACGTGCACGCTTGCAACGGGAATGCTCTACGCACGTGGTGCCGGCAGCGGCGCTTCCAACACACGCGACGTTTGACTCTGCTCTAACCATCGTCCGCCGTGCGGAATGAGGTGCTGCTCCGTAAAAATTATCAATTCGAATAATGCGCATTGCCGAGAGGCTACGTAAAGCAGCGCGACATCCTTCGGTAACCGCGTATGGCCGAGGGCGCGGGCGCCACTCAGACTTCCACAATAGGCTGCATTTTACTCGAAAGGGATGACCACGATGCCAAAGTCTCATACCGCAAATAACTGTCGGCGCCGATTGCTTGTGCTCCTCCCGCTGCTTTGCTGGGCGGTTCCCGCGGCCGCCGTGCCGAGCTTCGCGCGGCAAACCGGCATGGCTTGCGCAGCCTGCCACACCGTGTTTCCGGAACTGACGCCGTTCGGCCGCGAATTCAAACTAAACGGCTATGTTCTCGACAACATAAAGCAGATCAAGGGAATCACCACTGAGAATCGCGAAACGCTATCGCTCAATTCACTTCCGCCTTTGAGCCTGATGCTGCAGATCAGTTATACACACACCGGCAGGGCGCTGCCGGACAGCGCGGTGAGCGGTGCTCTGGCCAAGGATGGCGATGTGCTCTTCCCGCAACAGGCGAGCTTCTTCTACGCCGGCAAAATCGCCGACAATCTCGGCGCCTTCGTGCAGTTGACTTACGACGGCGCGGAAGATCACTTCGGCATCGACAATACCGACATCCGCTACACCAAGCACTTTGCTTTCGGCGGTGCGAATGACAACGATCACAGCCTGTTGTTGGGAGTCACCGTCAACAACAATCCCACCGTACAAGATGTGTGGAACACGACCCAGGCCTGGGGTTTCCCGTACTCCAGCAGCAGTACGGCGCCGACCCCGATCGCCTCGGCGGTCCTCGACAGCGGCGCGGGCGGCATTGGTCAAAATGTCGCCGGCGCCGGCCTGTATGCCTGGTTCGACGATGAGCTTTACGCCGAAATAAGTTTGTACACGGCCGCCATTGTCGGCGGCGCCCATCCGTTGGACAGCACGCAAAAGCATGTGGTGCACAGCGCCTCGCCCTACTGGCGCGTGGCCTACGAATATCGTTGGGACCGTAACTCCGTCGAGGTGGGCGCGTACGGCATGCAGGTGAGGGAATATCCGGGCGACGGCAAGCCTTTGCAGGGAGCGAACGATCAATATGCGGACACGGCGCTGGATGCGCAATACCAGTTCATCGGCGAAAACCATCTCTTCACTGTGCTATCCACCTACATTCACGAGAAGCAGAAGTTCGACGCCAGCGTTGCCGACGGCTTTGCGCAAAATACCGACAATACGCTCAACACCTTCAAACTGGTCGGCGAGTACACCTTCCGGCGGACCATCGGGGGATCTTTGGGGTTATTCGATATTACCGGAGGCTCAGATCCCCTGCTTTACGCACAGGCGCCGGTGGTCGGCAGCCTCGCCAATAATCCGGATTCGCGGGGCTTCATCGGCGAAATCAACTACCTGCCCTGGCTCAATACCAAGCTGCAGTTGCAATACGTGCGCTATACCAAGTTCAACGGCCTGAGCAACGACTACGACGGCGCGGGGCGCAATGCGTCGGATAACGACACATTGTATCTGCTGGCATGGGTCAACTTCTAACCTTCGGCGCACGATATAGAGAGCTCTTATGAAATTCAATCCAGTGATTGCTTTGGTCGTTGGGCTCAGCCTATACCCGGTGGTGATGGCGAAGGATCAAGACACGAGCGCCGCGCGTGACCAAGCTGCCTTGAACGTCACCTTGCAAACCTGCGCAACGTGTCACGGTGCAAACGGTCGCAGCGTGTCGCCGACGTTTCCGAATCTGGCGGCGCAAACGCCTGCTTACCTCGAGGCGCAACTCAAGGCATTCAAGGAGCAAACCCGTTCCGATCCGGACGCGCAAGCCTACATGTGGGGCATGGCCGCGCCATTGAGCGAAAGCCTCATACATGGATTGGCAGAGTATTACGGCAGGCAGCCGGGTGCAGCCGGAAGACCCGGAGATCCCATGTTGATTGAACGTGGCAAGCACGTGTTCGAAGAAGGCGTCCCCGCCCAGCAAATACCGGCGTGTGCGTCCTGCCACGGCGCCCATGGGGAGGGCATGGCGACCTTTCCTCGCTTGGCCAGTCAACACGCTCCCTACCTATTGAAGCAACTGTTGGTGATTCAAAGCGCTCTGCGCAATGCACCAGTGATGCACGGCGTGGTGAAGGATCTCACCAGGGAGCAAATTCAGGCCGTGGTCGCCTACCTCGAATCCATCTAACGGCAGGCCATGGCATTGACCGCACACGTCAGGAGCGCTGTTCGGAGACCGCAGGTAGCTATGCCACGCCCAGATCCGCATCGCGCGACGGATGCCGGTGCCGCGCGATCGCGGCAAGGAACGCATCGGCGCCTTTGACCGGCGTCCCCGGCGGGCTGGTCAAGATTCCTGGATCGATGTGGCCGGAGCGCAGCAGCGGCGCCACCCCCGCCTTGTCCAGCAATTTCGAGGACGCCCCGATCGCCAATATGGTCTTGCCATGCCGGTATTGGTCCTTGATGAAATCCAAGACGGGACCGTGCAGGGCCAGCGAGTCGACGCCCTCGGCGCCATCGGGCAACACCACGGCGTCGAATATCACCGACGGGGAGTTCTCCAGGGATGCGTCCGCTTCGAGCGTCACGCCCTCCTCGCTGCGCACGGTGCCGAGTCGAATACCCAATAACCGCGGCACTGCTCCCGCGGCGGTGAGGCCGTCGATCAGCGAGGTGATCGAGTCGGCCTTGACGCTGTTGGCGATCATGATTGCGATTTTGCGTGTCGCGATGCCGCCGGTTCCGGGAAGTGCCAGAAGCGACAATGCCTTGGAGACCTTGATCTCGGGCTTGAGCGGGCTCTTGATGGCGCGCGGCATGGCCTCGGGTAGTTCGAGACCGAGACCCTCGGCGACCGCAGTGGCCAATTCGTCGGCTACGTTCCGCAGCGACGACACCATGCGCTTGCGAATGGCGGGTACCGTGACCTTGCTCAATTCGAAGCGAAACCCGCCGATGATGTGCGCCTTCTCGGCCTCACTCTGGCTGTCGAAAAACAGCTTGGCCTGCAGGTAGTGTTCGGCGAATTTCTCGGGCTTGCCGCGAACCTTATCGATGGGGTCGTTGTTGGGCTCGATGGCTTTCGGAAACGAAACGAATCCCTTGGCCCCTGCCTGGAAAGGGCATCCGCCGCCCAATGAATTGGGCTCGTACGCAACCCGCCCGCGCGCAATGGCCTGTCGATGTATGCCATCGCGTTGATTGTTGTGTACCGCGGCCAACGGCGCATTGATGGGAATTTCGTGGAAGTTCGCGCCTCCCAGCCGCGTGATCTGCGTATCGACATACGAATGAATACGGCCGTGCAGCAAGGGATCGTTGCTGAAATCGATCCCCGGGATCACGTGTGCCGTGCAAAATGCCACCTGCTCGGTCTCGGCGAAGAAGTTGTCCGGATTTCGATTGAGCACCATGCGTCCGACCGGTACGACCGGGACCAGTTCTTCCGGGATCAACTTGGTGGCGTCGAGCACATCGAAACTAAATCGTTCTGCCTGCTGTTCGGTGAACGTCTGCAGGCCTAGCTCCCACTCGGGATAATGACCCGACTCGATGGCCTCCCACAGGTCGCGGCGATGAAAGTCGGGATCCGCGCCGGCGAGCTTGAGCGCTTCATCCCACACCAGCGAATGCGTGCCCAGTGTCGGCTTCCAATGGAATTTGCAAAATACCGACTGCCCCCTGGTGTTGATCAGCCTGAAGGTGTGTACGCCGAAACCCTGCATCATGCGCAGACTGCGGGGTATGGCACGGTCGGACATGACCCACATCAACATATGCGTCGATTCCGGCATCAGGGATACGAAGTCCCAGAAGGTGTCGTGGGCGGTCGCCGCCTGCGGCATGCCATGATTGGGCTCAGGCTTCGCCGCGTGGATGAGGTCGGGAAACTTCATGGCGTCCTGGATGAAGAACACCGGGATGTTGTTGCCGACCAGATCCCAATTGCCTTGGTCGGTGTAGAACTTCACCGCGAAGCCGCGCACGTCGCGCGCCGTGTCCGCCGAGCCGCGTTCGCCGGCGACGGTGGAAAAGCGCACGAACACCGGCGTGATTTTCCCAGCTTCGGTGAACGGTGCTGCCATGGTGAGATCCGAAAGTTCTTCGTAAGCCTCGAAGTAACCATGCGCGCCGGAGCCGCGCGCATGCACGATGCGCTCCGGAATCCGCTCGTGATCGAAATGCGTGATCTTTTCGCGCAGCACGAAATCTTCTAGCAGCGTCGGGCCGCGCAGGCCCGCTTTGAGCGAGTTCTGATTGTCCGAGACGGGCGTACCCTGATTCGTGGTCAAGGTTTGGCCGGTTGAATTCACCCGCACGCGTTCCAGCGCTCCGTCCACGGCGGCCGCCTCGAGGGGCGGCGCTCCGCTCTTCGCCGATGCATTCTTCTCGCTGAGCGTGCTCGCTCCCGCGGAAGGCGTCGGCAACCCGCCATGCACGCCCTCCACGGGATTGAGCGCATTCTTCTGCCCATACTCCGCGGGCTTGCTCTCGTTGTACGGCATCGCACCCGCGAGCGACTGCTGAGCGTCGGCCTGCCGCGTCAGGGCGGTGGCATCGGTGCTGGTCGAATGCGTGGGGCCGCTCGACGTAGAACCCTTGCCTGCCGGGCTGCCTTTGCGGACAGGCTTCCCGGCGGCAGAAGCGATTGGCTTACGCGCTTTCTGGGCAGGTTTTTTCATCGTGCCGCCGCTGCTGTTCCGGACGTACGCGGAGAACTGCTCTCACCGGACGCGGCAATATCCTCGGCGCCCGTGCCCTTCAGTAGATCCTTGGCCCGCGTGATCTGCTGCGCGGTATCGCAATGGACCGACAGCAACGTGCCGCCGCCCTTTACCCGCCCCTCGAAGCGCTTGGCCTCGTATTCGGGAATACCCATGCCGACCAGGGCGCCGACCAGACCGCCGACCGCGCCGCCCAGTCCAAGGCCCGCGAGTCCCGCCATGATGGGGCCGGCTGCGATGAAGGGTCCGATGCCGGGAACGGCCAGCACCCCGATCCCGGCCAACACGCCCAGGGCGCCGCCGATGGCGCCGCCCGTGGTGACGCCTACCGTCGTGCCTTCCGGCGCCTTGGTGTCCTTCTGATGCGCGAACTCGCGCGTGCTGCGCGTATCGGGAAGCAGCACGGAGATATCGGCGCTCGGATAACCGGCCGATATCAAGGTGTCTACCGCGCGTTCCGCGGCGGTGGAGGAAGGAAAAATTCCAAAAACTGCTGTGTTCTTTCCAGCCATGACATTTCTCCAAGATGAATTGAGTGGGCGTCGCCCCGTTGCGAGCTGCAAGGTGCGTTCTGTCAAAGCATTAGGCACGCCCGACCAAGCTTTCTATGTAGGAAAAGCCCCCTAAGCTAAGTACTCCGAACCTTCCCGAACGCTATCGGCGGAAGTTTGCATGCCCGCGATTTCCGCTATCATCGTCATGGCTCACCGGGAGAACGAAATTGGCGATGAAATCAGGCAATCCGGCGTTGTCGGAAAAGACGTTCGAAGGGCTCAGCGCGTCGGACAACCCGATGACGCTGGCGGGAACGGTCAACAAGACCGCAATTCTGCTCGCGCTGGTGCTGATCGGCGCTGGATGGGTTTGGAATCTGTACTTCTCCACCCATCAGACCGACACCGTCCTGCCGTTCCTTCTGATCGGATCGCTCGGCGGTCTCATCCTGGCGGTGATAACGTCGTTCAAGAAGACCGCGGCGCCGTACACGGCGCCCGTTTATGCATTGCTCGAAGGCTTCGCCATCGGCGGAATATCGGCGCTGTACGAGGCGCAACAGCCGGGCATCGCGCTGCAAGCGGTCGGCCTGACCATGGGCACGCTGCTGTGCATGCTGGCTGCCTATCGCTTCCAGATCATCAAGGTCACGGAGAATTTCAAGATGGGGGTCGCCGCCGCCACGGGCGGTATCTGCGTGCTCTACATCGTCGATCTGGTATTGATGTTCTTCGGGCATCCGGTTGCGATGATCCACCAGGGCGGCGTCTGGGGAATCGTGTTCAGCCTCTTCGTCGTCTGCATCGCCGCGTTGAACCTCGTCATGGATTTCGATTTCGTCGCACAGGGTGTCGCGCAACGCAGTCCGAAGTACATGGAGTGGTACTCCGCGTTCGGGCTCGTGGTTACCTTGATATGGCTGTACCTGGAAATCCTAAGATTGCTGGCGAAGCGCAAATAGCCCGCGCATGAGAACCTCCATCCTCATCGCGCTCATCTTGCTGTCGGGCTGCAGCTGGTTTCACAGAAAGCCGCCCGCACCCGACCCCAGCGAGCTCATCGTCACCGGCGCACCGACGGGTGCCATCTTGTTCGTCGATGGCGCGCAGGTTGGCCATGCGAGCCAAGCCAACAATCGTACGCAGGTGCTCAAGGTCGCTCCGGGCACTCATCTGGTGGAGGTCAAAGTGGCCGATGCCGTCACCTACCGCGAAAACACCTACGTGGCGGCCGGTGAAAAGCGCGTCGTGACCGTGTTGTCTGGATTTGCTCCGCAGTAAGGATGCAAGGCCTGGAGTTTGAGTCAAACCATGCTAGGCCTGATGCAGAACCATCCGCTGCTCATCTCCTCGCTCATCGAGCATGGCAGCAGCGCGCATCCGGACGCCGAGTTGGTATCGCGCACGCTGGAAGGCGCGATGCACCGGTGCACGTTTGCTGAAATCGACCGGCGCGCCAAGCGAATTGCCAATGCGCTGACCGCGATGGGCGTAGCGCATGGAGAGCGCGTCGGCACGCTCGCCTGGAATGGCTATCGGCATGTCGAATTGTTTTTTGCCGTTTCCGGCATGGGCGCCGTTCTGCATACCGCCAACCCGCGTCTATTCCCAGAACAGCTCGCCTACACCATCAACCACGCCGAGGACCACTATCTGTTCTTCGACACCTGCTTTCTGCCGTTGATCGAGAAACTGGCTCCGGCACTTGAAACCGTGAAAGCCTTCATCGCCATGGCGGACCGGCAGCATATGCCGGCGAGCACGCTCGCGAACCTGCTCTGCTACGAAGAACTCATTGCCGCGCGCCCTGGCGATTACCGCTGGCCGCGCCTCGACGAAACGGCCGCCTCGTCCCTGTGCTACACGTCCGGAACCACGGGGAATCCGAAAGGCGTGCTCTACTCGCATCGCTCGACCGTGTTGCACGCGATGCAGCTGTGCATGGCGGACAGCCTTGCGATAGCCGCGGTCGAGACGATCCTGCTGGCTACCCCCATGTTCCATGTCAACGCGTGGGGCATTCCATACGCGGCGGCGATGGTCGGAGCGCGGCTGCTGTTGCCGGGTCCCTCGTTGGACGGAGCCAGCCTGTATCAGTTGATGCGCGATTACGGAGCCACGGCAGCCATCGGTGTCCCGACCGTATGGCTGATGTTGCAGCAGTATGTGCAGGCGCACGCGCTGCAGCCGCGGCAGGAACTCAAATTGCGGCGCGTTATCGTCGGCGGCGCGGCTGTGCCGCATGCGGTCGTCGAAACGTTCGAAAAGATCGTTCGGCGCGCGCGTCGTGCATGCCTGGGGCATGACCGAAACGTCGCCGGTGGCAACCATTTGCAGTCCCCTGCAAAAGCATCAGCACGCCACCGATGCCGAACGAATGGATTTGCAGTGCAAGCAGGGGCGCGTTCCCTTCGGCGTCAGCCTGAAGATCTGCGACGAAAATCGCGCCCCTCTGCCGCATGACGGGGCGACTTCCGGCCATCTGTTCGTGCGGGGCCATTGGATCACATCGGGCTACTACCGGGGAGAAGCCGGTTCGATTCTTGACGAAGACGGCTGGTTCGACACGGGCGACATCGCGACGATCGACCCGGATGGATACATGCACATCACGGACCGCGCCAAAGATGTGATCAAATCCGGCGGCGAGTGGATATCGTCAATCGATCTGGAGAACGCCGCCGTCGGTCATCCGGCCGTGGCGGAGGCGGCCGCGATAGGCCTTCCCCATCCGAAATGGCAGGAACGTCCCCTGCTGGCGGTCGTCAAGAAGGCTGGCCAGGACGTGACGCAGGACGAATTGCTGGCGTATTTGTCAGGCAAGATCGCCAAGTGGTGGCTGCCGGACGAAATCGTCTTCGTTGCGGAGCTTCCGCATACTGCGACGGGTCAGTCGTGGATTTGCTGTCGGATCCTCTGATCCCACGCGTCCCCGCCGCGCAGCTCGCTTTGGTCGAACCAGACCTCCACGCCGCCCGCGCGCAACGCGTCGCAAATGCTCCGTGCAGCCTCGGTGTCCTGCGATGCGTAGCTCAAGAACACTGCTCTCGACGGCCCTGGCATTACCTTCCCCGCACCGCATCGCCCGCATCGCGCGGCAACTTGACGTAGCCGATGACCGAAACCAGCACCACCACCGCGGCCACCGAAAACGCCCAGCGGAAATTCTCGATGGAAAAATGCGCCTGTGCGCCGCCGGATCGCCCCTCGTCCAGGAACGTCGAGAGCCGCAGGCACAATGCGCCCAGGGCGATGCCCATTCCGATGGTCATTTGCTGTGCCACGCTCCATAGTGTGCTCGCGGAGCTTCTTTGCCGATCGCCGACGTCAGCGTACGCCAGCGTGGCCAGCAGAGTGAATTGCAGCGAACGCGCGAGTCCATAGCAGAGTAATACCACGATCATCACCGCGAGCGGCGTCGATGCCACGAGCCATCCGCATCCGGCCACGAAGCCAGCCGCCATGACGCCGTTGACGATGGCGACCGGCCGAAATCCAAACTGCTTCAGGATTGGAGTGGTGATGGCTTTCATCCCCAAATTGCCGCTCGCCGTGGCAAGCAACAGCAATCCCGAATGAAACGCGGACAGGCCGAATCCGATCTGCAGCAGCAAGGGCATCAGGTAGGGCACCGCCTCGATGCCGATGCGGGTGGCCGAGCCCCATAGAACCGTCGCCGCGTAGGTCTGGATCTTGAGCGTGGTCAGGTCGAGCAGCGGACTTAGGCTGGCTCGCAATCGCCGAACCGCTGCCGCACCGACCAGCACACCGGCGATGATCAGGCCGCAGGCGATCGCCAGATTGGTATTCTCGTGACTCGCCAATTCCGTGCCGTACAGAATGCAGATGAGCGCCGTGCCGCTGAGTAGAAACCCGCCCACGTCCAGCCGCCGCTTCGCCGACTCCCGCTGATTGGGGACGATGTTCAAGGCCGCGATCAGGGTGGCGAGGCCGAAGGGCACATTGAGAAAGAACACCCAGCGCCACGAGGCATACGTCGTGATGAAGCCCCCCACCGTCGGCCCCACCACGGGAGCCACGATCGCGGGCCATGTGATCGTCGAGATGGCGCGCATCAAGCCGGCAGTCGGCGTGTTTCGCACGACGATGGCGCGGCCGACCGGCACCATCATCGCCCCGCCGATGCCTTGCAGCACGCGGGTCAGCGTGAACCACGTCAAGCCATTTGCAGACCCGCACAGCACCGAGGCTGCGGTGAACGTGATCAAAGCTGAGGCGAATACCGTCCGGGATCCGATGCGATCCGCGACCCAGCCGCTGATGGGGATGAACACCGCCAGCGAGAGCATGTAGGCCGTCAGCCCTAAACTGACCTCGTTCGGCCCGACCGCGAATGTCTTCGCCATCTGCGGCAGCGCGGTGGCGATCACGGTCGTATCCAGATACTCCATGAAGAACGCGGCGGCCACCACGAAGGGCAGCACACTCAATTTTTTGGACGAACTTTCGGTAATCTAACTTCGCTCGCTAACTGGCAGCGCCGACTAACGGCAGCCCCGACTAACCGGCAGCGCCGAGCGCTACGACATGCTGGCGGGCGGACACGACGACGCCGCCGGGCTTCTCCGCGGTAACGGCAAAGGCAGCCACCTTGGACACGGCCAGGGAGGCATTGATCGGAATCACCACCTCATTGGCGTCGGCGGGTATATCGAACACACCGCCGTCGATGGGGTAGCGCTGATCGCGCGCAGCATCGAAAATCCACAGTTGATATTGTTGCACCGCCGGGTCGTTCGACGCCAGGCCCACGAAATGCAGGAAGCCCTTCTGCGTCGCCGGATCCCAAACCGCATCGCCGCTCATGCCCTTTGCGGCCGGATCCTTGGTGGGGCCCAGAGTTATCTTGACCGAGTCGGACTTGGCAAGCATCGCGGCACGCGCTTCGGCTGGACTCTGCGGCGCGGCAGGAGGCGGCGCGGCTGGGGTGATGGGCGGAGTCACCGCGACAGTGGGGGGTTCCCGCGGGGCGGGCGCGCGCATCCAGCCGAATACCGCCACCACCAAGCAGGCCGCGGCGGCCAGCCAGCCAAAGGCGCCCGAATTGGATGAAGGACGGCGCGGCACGCGCATGACGCTCGTTGCATCGCGGTGTGCAAAGTGCTCGTCTGCCTGCCGCGCGATGCGCTGCGCGAATCCGGCAGGCAGCGGCTCGGCGCCCGCGCTCGCTGCCAAGGTCACCGCGGCCGCCGCGCGCTCGAAATCACGCAGGTACGCGCTCGCGGTCGCGCTGTCCAGGACATCGAGTTCGCGTTGCTCGTCGCTCGACAGTCCCTCGGTGACTCGCTTGACGAGCAAGTCGACCATGGCCTCATCGGGCTGAGCTTGCAGCGGCGTCTCCGGCATCAGACTCTGGACACGCCGTCGGCCTGGATGTTCATTCGTTCGCGCACTTTGATCAAACCTCTCCGCATGAATGACTTGACGGTTCCCAACGGCATTTGCAGCCGGGTGGCAATCTCCGATTGGGAGAGACCGTGCAACAAGCCCAGCTCCAATACCTGCCGCTGCTCGGGCCGTAGTTCCGCGAGTGCCCGCGTGGCCTGTTCAGCCTCCATCGATGTCTCGGACGAGGCGGACGAATCGGTCCATTCCGCTGCATCCAGCGTTTCCAGGGGATCCATCGCAGGTTCGGCGCTGGTCTTGCGCAGCCGATCGATCAGCCGGCGCCGCGCTATCATCGCGATGAAGACCTTGGCCGAGCCTTGGGTGGCATCGAAGCGAGAGGCACTGCGCCAGATATCCAGAAAGATTTCCTGTGTCGCGTCTTCCGCGTCCGAGGGGGTGCGCGACAAGCGTCGGGCGATACTCCATATGAGCGCACCATATTGTTCAATGCACTCACGCACGGCGGCCGGATCGCCGCTTGCAATGCGTTGGAGCATGGACGAACTCATCTATTACCTGATGGGGTAATTCGCAGGGAAGGCATCGGCGGATGCATCGGCATGGCGATGATTCTGATTCTGGGACGACGCCGGCATTCGCTCGGAGTTTGCCGGATATTGGTAAATTGGCCGCGCTTTCGTTTTTTTGGGCCGAAGCAAGGCGTTTTGAGAAATTATCTGCCCTGGCCGGCGACTTTCAGCATAGGCAAGCGCTGCGTGTCGCCGACCGGCGAGCGAATCTGGCTCTCGCGCCGCAAGCGCGGCATGCCGGAGCGCGGGTTCATGATCACATAGCGCCATTCGTTGAGTTGGTGCTTGAGCAACGGCAACAACGACCTTACCGAGGCGGATTCGACGTCGTCATCGTGCGGGAACAGCGTCGAGCAATACAGATGGAAGTACTCCGCATACAGGTGCTCGTATTGCTGCATCGGGTCGAGAAACACCGGATCGGATACCAAATCCCAGCCGAGATGGCTGGTGCACAGGAAGCTGCCCGCCTTGCGCAGATACGAACCGTGCTCCTGCACGACCGCATATTCGTAGAGACGCGTGGGATGAAAATAGGCCAGAATCTTCACCCGCTCTTCGCCGCGCACCTTGTTCGCCCGCAAATACTCGAACAGCGCTTTGCCGTGGATCAGCCGCACCGCGGCGTGACGCAGGGCAAGTGCCTGCGTTTGCAATTTTCCATAATCCGCGACCTGACGCATGAGCCCCGAATGTTCCAGCTCCCAGGAATGGAACGTTCTCGTGGACTCGAGAATACGGTGCGCAATGAAGTGGTCTTTGTCATCCTCGCTGCGCAACGCGCTTTCGATCCGGTCGGTCGATTCGCGCATGAGCCGCGAGTGGGTGATGCCGCTTCGTTGCACTGGCCCTAGTCTCCCTTTGTGTGGCCGTGTCGGAATATGTCGAATTGCAAATTCTTAGGCGAGATCGATGTGAAAGCAAGCTCGTCGCAATTCGGCGACGATTAGATTATATGCAAAGAGATTTTTTTGCATCTGAATTCTGCTATTCAATTCACATCAACCGGCCTCCGGTTGAGCTACGTGGAATTTATTGCGTCCGGCGCGCTTCGCGACATAAACCGCAGCGTCGGCCCGCGCGACCAAAAGCTCGCCCCACACGCCGAGCGTGTCGCTGGCGGCGATGCCGATGCTGCAGGTGAGGCGGATCGGCAGGCCGAAGCCATCGACCTGCACTTCCGCCACGCGCTCGAGAATGCGCTGCGCGATGGGAGCCGACGCTGCCGCATCCGCGCTGCTCAAAATCACCACGAATTCCTCGCCACCGTAGCGGCCGATCACGTCCGATTGGCGCAGCTCCGCTTGAATCGGCGGGATGATGGCGCGCAGACACGCATCTCCGGCTTGATGGCCGAATGAATCGTTGATTTGCTTGAAGTGATCGAGATCGATGAACAACAGCGCAATCGGCAAGCCGCGCGCCTGGGCCCGCGAGCACGCCGCATGCAGCCGCTCTATCAACGAGTTGCGATTCAAAACTCCAGTTAAAGGATCGGTCTGCGCACGCCGCTCAGCCTCGGAGAGCGCCAGTCGTTGCGCGCGCAGCCGGTCCGCGACGCCGAGGGCGATGAGAACCGACGCTGCCACCATCGACAGCGGCAGTCCGTCGTAATACAAGAGATCGGGTGCCCGCGAGGTCAGCAGAAATACCGTCGCGGCGGCGATGATGAAGCCCTCGAGCAGCGCCCAGGCGATCAGAAACCATCCGGCTGCCCGATTGCCGCGCCGCCAGGCGAGAAAACACACCACCGCGGTGAAAAACGCCAGGCCGAGAAACATAAGGTTGCCAAGGGCATTGACCAGCGGTGCAAATCCGAAGAATTTCGCGGCGTTGGCGCAGGCGAGGAGCACGAAGCCGGCACTTAAGTAACCGTAAACCGAGTACACGCGCGGCGAGTAGCGCTTGAGGTCCGCGATTTCGCGCGTGAATAAACACGCGGCAGCGCCGCTCAGCGCAGCTGGAATGTTCCAGGCGAAGGAGCTGAACGGCACCGCGACGGCAAGCCAGGGCCAATCAAATCCCTGCCCCGACAAATAAGCAACGTACAGCGCCTGCAGAAAAAACATCGTGGCGTACAGAATGAACAGCCGATCCTTGAGCACGAACCAGATCAGCAGGGCCGACAGCGACACGGCGCAAAGAGCGCCGAACGCCATGGCAATCATGCGTGCTCGCCGTGCGCCTTGCGACAGCACGGCGTCGAGGTGCGCGGTGGAGAAGCTCAACGATTGCGGCTGAGTACCTTCGACGACGATGTGTGCGTACAGCGGCTGGCCGGAGAGCTCCTCAGGTATCGCAAAAACACTTTCGCGTATCCCCAAGAATCCGGGTAAGTTTGCGGCGATCGGCAAAAACTGTGGCCTGCCGCGACCCGACCCCATCAGTTCGGCATGCAGTTGCCGCGAAGCATGCACGACCATCACCGGCACGCCCATGGACGTTGGCCACGGGAGTGCGACGATCTTGAGCCAATAATCGCGCGCCTTGGAAGTCGCGGAGCCGGGAGGCGGCAACTCGAACTGCGCATCCAATGCGCCGCTGATCAATGCTTCCGGCGTCGGCTGTTCGACGCCGGATTTAAGTCTCAGTACTGTGGGATTGCCATCCGTTTGATTGCGGTCCGGCTGCTCGTCAACCGGGGCGGCGATAGCGTGTTGACCAGCGCCGGCGGCGGCACATACCAGAAAGCTCGCAAGGAGCAGGCCGCGCACGCCCTTAGGTTCAATACTGCCGCGACAGCAACCAATGAGCCAGGGAGCGCAAGGCGTCAGCGCGTGCACCGAACGGCGCGAGGGCATTGATCGCCTGGGTGTGCAACAGTCGCACCCGTTGCTGGGAGGCCGATATGCCGATGACCGCAGGATGCGTGGGCTTCGCGCGCTCGCTGTCAGCTCCCGTGGCTTTGCCGAGCTTCGAGGCATCGCCCGTGACGTCGAGCAGGTCATCCTGAATCTGAAAGGCCAGGCCCACCGCGTTGGCGAATCGCGAGAGCCCGGCGTACAACTTCGGATCCAAGGGCGGAGCGCATTCCGCGGCCATCAGAACGCTGGCGCGGATGACGGCGCCGGTTTTGCGCGCGTGCATGTCTTCCACCTGGCCGATGTCCAGACGCATGCCCTGCACCGCCAAGTCGATGGCCTGGCCGCCCGCCATGCCGAAGGTACCGATCGCCTGTGCCAGCATGTCGATCAGCTTCAAGCGAATCATCGGCGACGCCGGCAGTTTCGGGTCGCGCGCCAATAGTTGAAATGCCAGCGGCTGCAGAGCGTCGCCCACCAATAGCGCCGTGGCTTCGTCATAGGCCTTGTGACAGGTCGGGCGGCCGCGGCGCATGTCGTCATCGTCCATGGCCGGCAAGTCGTCGTGGACCAGCGAATACACATGCACCAACTCGATGGCGCAAGCTGCCGCTTCGACGTCGTCTTCAGTCAAACCGACGGCGCGCGCGGTGGCGAATACCAGGGCCGGACGAATGCGCTTGCCGCCGCCCAACACGCTGTAGCGCATGGCGCCATGCAGCCGCTCTGGAATCACATCCGATTCCGGCAGCCGCGCTGCCAGGGCGCTTTCCATGCGCAGCCTCCACGCCTCGAGCTGGGCGCCGAAATCCTCGATACGAGCATCGACGTCCGCGCCATCATCCTGCTTCAGGATGCGGCGGTCGGCGCTCTCATTCACGGAGTTCTGTTCCCTGCAGGGCTCGTACGCTTGATTGCGCTGACGGGTATCGCCGTGACGCTGGCGAATTGCGCCGCCTCGCCATAGAGAAAGGGCAGCTCAGGCGCCATCGGTCCCGCGACGCGCGGTCCGCGCAGCGCGGTCAGCATGCCCTTGATGGGTCTGCTGAACATGTCGTTGATGGCCGTGCCCTCGAAACCGCAATGCGCCATGCAATTGTCGCAGCGCGGGTTCTTGCCCACGCCATACTTGTCCCACTCAGTCTCTTCCATCAGGGCTTTGAAGGTGGGCGCATAGCCTTCATCCGACAACAGGTAGCAGGGCTTCTGCCAGCCGAACAGGTTGTAGGTGGGCATGCTCCACGGCGTGCATTGATAGGACTGATTGCCGGCCAGAAAATCCAGGAACAGGGCCGAATGGTTGAACGACCAGCCGCGCTTGCCGTTGGGGCGCTTGCTCAGCGCGAAGATACTGCGGAACAGCTGTTTGCTGGCATTGCGCCCCAAGAACACATCCTGGCGCGGTGCATGATGATAGCTGTAGCCCGGCGACACCATGATGCCCTCGACACCCAATTCCATGGCCGTGTCGAAGAACTCGGCGACGTCCTGGGGTTTCTCGCCGTTGAACAAGGTGCAGTTGATGGTGACGCGAAAGCCTTTGCTGCGCGCCAGCTTGATGGCGTCCACGGCCTTTTCGAATACGCCTTCCTGGCACACCGATTCATCATGACGTTCCTTGTTGCCGTCCAGGTGAATGGAGAACGTCAGATACGGGGACGGGCGGTACTCGTCAATGTGCCTGGCCAGCAATATGGCGTTGGTGCACAGGTAGACGAATTTTTTGCGATCGACGATGCCTTGAACTATCTTCGGCATCTCCTTGTGGATCAGCGGCTCACCGCCCGGAATGGACACCAAGGGCGCTCCACATTCGTCCACCGCCTTCAAGGCATCCTCGAGGCTGACGCGTTTCTGCAATATCTCCTTGGGGTAATCGATCTTGCCGCAACCCGCGCACGCAAGATTGCACTGGAACAGAGGTTCCAACATGAGAACCAGCGGGTAGCGTTTAACGCCGCGCAGCTTGCGCGAGACGATATAACGCCCGACCTTGTACATCTGCAATAGTGGTATAGCCATGGCCTATCTTAGCAATCCTTGGGAGCCGGAACCCATTTCCTATTGTAAAGAAAGAACCTCGGGACGGTAATCTCGCCAGATTCGCGCCCATTCGAGCATAAACCAGGGCGTGAAACTCCGGCTCCCTGCCCCGGAAATCTCCGATTCCAGCATTTCCGGGCTGATCCAGCGCCAATCGTTGATTTCCGCCGCATTGATGTGCGGAGGCTGCGTGCAACGCCCGATGAACACCGAACAAAGTTCATGTTCGGCGCCTGTGGCATCGAACTGCGCCTGATATTGGAATTTGAACAAAAAGCGCAAGGCGCACGTCAAGCCCAGCTCCTCGAACAGCCGCCGTTTCGTGGCTGCCTCCATGGTTTCTGCGCCGCGCGGGTGGCTGCAGCAGCTATTCGACCAGTAAAGGGGCCATAAGCGCTTGGACGCGGAACGCTGCTGAATCAGCAGTTCGCCGTGCTCATTAAATATCAGCAATGAAAACGCCCGATGCAGGACGCCCTGTCCCGTGTGGCACAGCTCCTTGCTCATATAGCCCACGCCCTGATCCTCATCGTCGACGAGAATCAGCGTATCGAAGTCGCGGGCGCGCACCGCTTCGGCGGCGCCCCCTTGTGTTTGGTCCATGCGAGAATCATAGAGCATGCGCTGCGGCGCGACCATCGCGCGGCTTATGATCAGGCCAGGCGGCCGTTGTCCCGAAACCAGCGAATGGCATCTTCGAAGGCGAGCACCGGCGCTCGCCATGTGTAGCCCAATTCGCGCACGGCTTTTTCGCTCGAGAAGAACATATGTTTGCGCGACATGCGCACGCCCTCGAGGGTCAGGCGTCCTGAATGCCCGGTGATTTTCGCGAGACCTTCCGCCACGTAGGCCATGGGCAAAACCGCCGCGTACGGCAGCCGGATACGGGGTGCCTTGCGGCCGACCAACGCTGAGATCTGCCTAAGAATCTGCCGCAGCGTCATGTCCTGCCCGCCCAATATGTAGCGTTCCCCCGCGCGGCCGTGTTCATACGCCAGCAAGTGGCCCGCGGCGACATCATCGACGTGCACGATGTTGAGTCCGGTGTCGACGTAGGCAGGCATGCGGCCGGCGGCCGCATCCAGCACCAGCTGGCCCGTCGGCGTCGGCTTCACATCGCCGGGACCGACCGGCGTCGAGGGACTGACGATGACCACGGGCGCTCCATCGCGCGCCGCTTCGCACACCACTTGCTCCGCGAGAAACTTGGAGCGCTTGTAGTGGCCGATCATGTTTTCCAGCGCGACAGGTGTTTGCTCCGCGCCCGGCGTCCCATCCTTCGGGATGCCGACGGTCGCGACGCTGCTCGTGTAGATGATGCGCGCCACGCCCGCGGTGCGTGCCGCCGCCAAAATGGCGCGCGTGCCCTCGACGTTGGTGCGGTACAGCTGCCCCGGATCGCGGGCACCCAATCGATAGTCGGCGGCGACGTGGAACAGTGCCTCGCAGCCTTGCAGGGCCGGCTCCAGGGACGCCGGTTGATTGAGATCGCCTTCGCACACCTCCACCGGCAAGTTGGTCAAATTGCTGCGATCCGAGCCTATGCGCGCCAGCGCACGCACCTGCCACTGCGCGTTGAGGAGGGCGCGCGCGACGGCGGCGCCGACGAAGCCGGTGGCGCCGGTGACCAGCGCCCTCATGCGAAACGCACCTCGGACTCGAGGGGTGCCAAGGACCCGCATCGCGCCACCACCTTCAAGACACGCATCGCGCTGCGATATCGCGCCGCCAGCCGCAGCAATGCCGCCACATCGCCGGGAGCAACGATCAGACCGCCTACCAAGCGTGCGATCCGCACGCGGCCTGCGCGGCTCGCAGCCACCACGGCGCGGGGCAACGCATCTTCAGCCGTGTCGACGATCACGCGCATGCAGATGAAGGGTAGCTGATGTTCCGCCGCGATGCGCGCCACGGACACGCTTTCCATGTCAACCGCCGCGGCGCCGGTATCGCGAAACGCCAACGCCTTGGCTTGCGGCGAATCGATGCTGCGTTCGCTGCTGAGCACCACGCCGCCGCCCACCGCGCAGTGCACGCTCAAAGTAGCACTCAGGCGTTCGCGCCATGCCCGCGCGGTGGCGAAGCGAGTTCCGTCGCGCGCAATGACCTCGTCGGGAAGCAGCACGCTGCCCGCCAAGAGTTTGGGATCGAGTCCTCCTGCCATGCCGAAGGTCATGAGCGCGGTGACGCCGGCATCGATCAGTGCGCGGGCGGCGACCGCCGCCGCGGGGCCGCCGATGCCGCTTACCGCCAACATCGAACCGTCGCTCAAGAAGGCCAGATTACCGAACGATGCGCCAGACTCGGCTCGGTGTTGCCGGGCCCGTCCCAGCGCACGCGCCTCGGCGCGCAGCGCCGCGACGACGCCGACGGTTTTCAATGAGGGGGTCCGCGGCGCGTCAGCGTGCGGTAGGCCGCCAAGGCCCACAGAGGGAAATAGGCGCAGTAACCGTGATACTTGAGATAGAACACGCGCGGGAACCCGGGTGCGGTGAAGCTCGGGTGACTCCACAGACCGTCAGGATCGCGGTGTCGAAGCAGATAGTCGGAGGCGCGAAGCACCGCGTCGCATTTCGCCTCGCCGGCCGCCATCAAAGCCAGCATCGCCCACGCCGTTTGGTAGGGCGTGCTCGCCATTTTCACGTATTTGCCGAGCGCATAGCCGTCGTTGTTCTCGCCCCAGCCGCCGTCCGGGTTCTGCACGCTCACCAGCCAGTCGACCGCGCGCCGAACGCAAGGATCATCGTGGCTGACGTTTGCCTGCGCCAGCGCCGTGAGCACCGACCATGTGCCGTAGATGTGGTTGGTGCCCCACCGGCCGAACCATGAGCCATCGTCTTCTTGCTCATCGCGCAGGAAGCGCAGCGCACGTTCCAGGATCCGTTTGTCCTGGTCGCGCCGCGTGCGGCACAGCAAGGTCACGACGCGCGCGGTCACATCGCTGGTGGGCGGATCCAGCAGTGCGCCATGATCCGCGAACGGAATCTTGTTCAAATAGAAGTAGGTGTTGTCCGCATCGAAAGCGGCGAAGCCCCCACCGCGGCTCTGCATCGAGGCCAGCCAATCGAGCGCGCGGTCCACATTCTCGGTATAGCGCTGCGCATCGCGCGCCTGATGCATGGCCCAGGCCACCACCGCCGTATCGTCCAGATCCGGGTAGTAGTCGTTCGCGAACTGAAACGCCCAGCCGCCGCCGGGCACGCCCGGATGATTCACCTGCCAGTCGCCGGGTTCGCTTCGCAGCTGCTTGGTTTGCAGCCAGTCGAGTGCGCGGCTCACGGAGCGCTGCGCGGCTTCATCGCCGATCTCCTGCAGCGCCAGGCAGGCCAAGCCCGTATCCCATACCGGCGAGACGCAAGGCTGGCAATAGGCGGTCGAGCCGCTCACGACAAGGAGCTTCTGCAAGGCAAGTTTCGCCGTGACCAGCCGCGGGTCATTCGCTGCATAGCCCAAGGTCACCATGGCTTCGACCGCGTTGACCATGGCTGGAAAGATCGCGCCCAGTCCGTCCTCGCCGTTCAAGCGGGCAACGAACCAACTTTCCGCTTTGCTGATGGCCGCCGCGCGCACACGTTTGGGAATGAAGGGATCGACCAGGCGGCCCACATGATCCAGCACGAGGAATGCCTTTGCCAGAAAACCGTCGCGCTTGAAGTAATGGCGCTCCAGGTCCGGCGGTGTCGTGAACAATTCGCGGACGCCTACTTTTCGCGGATTCTTGGCGACGGTCCTGCGCGCGCACAGGATGAACAGCGGGACCATGACCGTGCGCGACCAGTAAGCCACCTTGTTGAGGTGCAACGGAGCCCAGCTCGGCAGCAGCATGATTTCGACGGGCATGTAAGGAATCGCCCGCCACGGCAGCTGTTCGAACTGCGCCAGCGCGATTCGCGTGAACACATTGGTCTTCGCCGCGCCGCCGCGTTGCAATATCGCCGCGCGCGCTTTTTGCATGTGCGGCGCGTTGGCGCTGTCGCCCGCGAGTTTCAAGGCATAGTAAGCCTTGACCGTGCCGCTGATATCCATGTCGCCGCCCTGATAGAACGGCCAACCGCCGTCTGTTCCCTGCCGCGACCTCAAGTAGTTGGCGATCTTCGCCTGCAACTCCGTATCGATCTCGTCGAGGAAGTGCATCATCATGATGTATTCCGCGGGAATGGTGCAGTCCGCTTCGAGCTCATAGCACCAAAATCCGCGTGAATCCTGCGCCGCGATCAACGCGTTTCGCGCCTCGTGGATGGCGCGGTCGAGCGGCGTGCCATCGCCGACGCGCCGTAACGTGTGGACAATGACTTCATCGCGCGCGTCGCGAGCCTCGCTCGGAGGCGAGTTGGGTTTCGAGGAGATTCGCGTCACGATCCGGAACTCCCGTAGGAGCGGTGCAGCGCGTGCTCAGGCTCGCGGTCCGGCTCGGTGTTCGCCTTCGCGGGCGCCGGGCGCGGCCGGCGCATCTCGCTGATGCATGCCAACGGAACACCCCGCGCCGCCAACCCAAAGAGGCGCCGCAGCATCCAGTCGTTGCGCACGAAAGCATTGGTCAGCGCCAAAGTCATGCTCACCGCCGAATGCGAAACCTTGACTTCGGTTCCGCTGGTGAATCCCGGGTTCAAGGCGATTTTTCGCAAGGTCAGGATGGCGAGCCCGATTGCCCAGAGGCAAAAACGCCGGATGCCGGTCTCTTTGGCGGGGATTAATAATGTGTAATCCAACGCGTTGCGTAGATGCGCATGTGCCACACCGACCAATTCAGCGACCGCCCGAGCGTAGCCCGGGTTCTGGGCGTCCTTGGATACTTGGGCCAGATCCACGCCGTGGCGGGCGAAGACCTCTTGGGGCAACCAGCAAGCACCGCGGCTGCGATCCTCCCAAACATCCTTCAAGATGTTGGTCATCTGCAAGCCTTGCGCGAACGAGGCTGCCAGGGCGGACAAGCCGGCACGCTGCCGGCCGATGTCCTCCGAATAAGCGCAAAACAAATCGGTGAGCATCTCGCCCACGACGCCGGCGACGTAGTAGCAGTAATCATCGAGATCCGCGCTGCGCGCCAAGCCGCCCAAACTGGCACTGAACTGAAAGCGCGGCATGCCGTAGCACATGAGTTCCACACAGCGCTGAATGGCCGCGCGCTGCGGTATTTCCAGGCTTTCCGTGACGCGCACCACCCGATCCATGTGTTTGACCAAATCGCGTTCGGTGTCCGAAGTTCGCTCCGACAAACGCGCCTCGAGGTCGCGCGCCAATGCGCAAGCATCGCCTTTCCCGCCGACGAGAGTGCTGAACCGCTGCAAGAAGGCCAGGGTCTCAGGCGGGGATAAGGCCGGCTCGTCCTCGATGGTATCGGCGATGCGGCACAGCAAGTAGGCGCTGGTTACCGGAGTGGCAAGCGCAGGCGGCAGCTGCGGAATGGTCAGCGCAAAGGTGCGCGATACATGCGGCAGAATCTGATCCTGGTATTCCTCATCTGAGCTCACGGAGTCCATGTATCCAGTATCCCGGAAACCCTAAAAGATAACATCATCTCAGCGCCGCCGCTGTGGTGCAAATTCGCAACATGTGGCCCGATCCATGGCGCGACCAGGGTTTCGCAGTATAGACTCACGCCAATGTCCGCCAACCACGCGAGTTATAAGCTGCTGGAGTCCATCGAAACGCCGGCGGACCTGCGCCGCCTGCCGTTGAGCCAGCTGGGCGAACTGGCCCAGGAATTGCGCCAATTTCTGATCCACAGCGTCGCCACGCGCGGCGGCCACTTTGCGGCCGGTTTGGGCACGGTGGAGCTCACCATCGCCCTGCACTATGTGTTCGACACCCCCTATGACCGCCTGGTTTGGGATGTCGGCCATCAAGCCTACCCGCACAAAGTCCTTACCGGCCGGCGGCGGCAACTGCACACCATCAAGCAACCCGGTGGTTTGGCGCCTTTTCCGACCCGCAGCGAGAGCGAATACGACACTTTCGGAGTCGGCCACTCCAGCACTTCCATCAGTGCCGCGCTCGGCATGGCCGTAGCGGCCGCGCAACGCAAGGAGGGACGGCGCGTGGTGGCGATCATCGGCGACGGTGCGCTGACCGCCGGCATGGCATTCGAGGCACTGAATCACGCCGGCTCCTTGCCCACCGATCTCTTGACGGTGCTGAACGACAACGACATGTCGATCTCGGAGAATGTTGGCGCGCTGTCCAATTATTTGGCACGGGTGCTGTCCGGCCGCATGTACTCGCATCTGCGCGAAAGCGGCAAGAAGGTGCTGATCAAGATGCCCTCGGTGTGGGAGCTGGCGCGGCGTTCCGAGGAACACTTGAAGGGCATGGTGTTGCCGGGCACCTTGTTCGAGGAAATGGGCTTCAATTACATCGGACCCATCGACGGCCATGATGTGAAGGCGCTGGTGAACACACTGCGCAACCTGCGCAATCTGCACGGCCCGCAGCTCTTGCACGTGGTCACCCGCAAGGGCAAGGGTTACGCACCGGCGGAAGCCGATCCGATCAAGTGGCACGGCCCGGGTCCCTTTGACCCTGCCAGCGGCATGATCTTCAAGGAAGCGAGCACCGGCCCAACCTACTCGCAGATTTTCGGCAAATGGCTTTGCGACATGGCGGCTGCCGACCCCACCATCGTGGGCATCACCCCGGCGATGCGCGAGGGCTCGGGCCTGGTGGAATATTCGAAGCGCTTCCCCGAGCGCTACTTCGACGTGGCCATTGCCGAACAGCATGCCGTGACCTTTGCGGCAGGCTTGGCCACCCAAGGTTTCAAGCCCGTGGTCGCCATCTACTCGACCTTTCTGCAGCGCGCCTACGATCAGCTCATCCACGATGTGGCATTGCAGAACCTGCCGGTGATTTTCGCCGTGGATCGCGCCGGCTTGGTCGGCAGCGACGGCGCGACCCATCAGGGCAGCTACGATCTGTCGTTTCTGCGTTGCATCCCGAACATGGTGATCATGGCGCCGGCGGACGAGAACGAGTGCCGTCAAATGCTCTATACCGGCACCACGCTCAATTCCCCATCCGTGATCCGTTATCCGCGCGGCACGGGGCCCGGAGTTGCGCCCATGGCGGAGATGACGGCATTACCGGTGGGTGTGGCACAGTTGCGGCGCGAAGGCCGCAGCGGCCTGGCGATTCTCGCGTTCGGCGCACTGGTCGACTCTGCGCAGAAAATCGCCGACCGACTGGACGCAACGCTGGTGAATATGCGCTTCGTCAAGCCGCTGGATGAACGGATGGTCATTGCGGTCGCGGAGCGGCATCGCGCCATCATCACCATCGAGGAGAACACCGTCATCGGCGGCGCGGGTTCCGCGGTTGCCGAGTTGCTGACGGCGAAGGGATTGCAGCTCCCGCTGCATTTCATCGGCATTCCCGATGTATTCATCGAGCATGGCACGCGCGATAGCTGCCTTGCAAAGGCGGGGCTCGACCTCGCGGGTTTGTCGGCCAATGTGGAAAAATGGTGGTCGCAGCAATCGCAAGCGCGCATGCGCTCGGTCAGCGGCGCGTGACAACGATTGACACGACCAACCGTTGACACAAATTAAAACAACTTAACGGATCTCTTAAGTTGCGAGCGACCTCACAATAAAATATTCGATAGACCTGTCGCGCGTGAACCGGAATATGTTCTAATTTCGACATCGATTCACGGAAGAGACTTCGCTCATAGTGGCGACACGGACGTGGGTTGCTTTGCAGCGGACGGGACGTGCGGATGACGCGAAAGTATCGGATTCCAGAGGAATCATGCGCAAAGTCGCCATAGTCGCGACTTCTTTCCGCATGCCGGGCACCACACCGGCCCAATTTTGGGACGACTTGCTTGCCGGCCGCGACCTGGTCACGGAAGTCGATTCGAGCCGCTGGTCCACTTCCGCCTATCTGCATCCCAGCAAAGCCCATCCGGGAACCGCTTACACCTTCGCTGCGGGTTCCATCGGCGACGTCAAGGGATTCGACGCCGGCTTCTTCGCCATCTCGCCGCGGGAAGCGGCGCTCATGGATCCGCAGCAACGTCTGCTGCTGGAAATGAGTTGGGAGACTTTCGAGAACGCCGGCATCAGGCCTTCCACCGTGCGCGGCAGCCAGACCGGCGTTTACATCGGCATCGCCACCGTCGATTATTCGTGGCGCCTGGCCGATGATATCGCCGCGGTCGATTCCTCTTTCGCCACGGGAAATACCTCGAGCATCGCGGCCAACCGGCTGTCCTATTTCTATGATCTGCGCGGACCGAGCATGGCGATCGATACCGCCTGCTCATCCTCGCTGGTTGCCTTTCATCAAGCCTGCCGCGCCATTGCAACGGGCGAAGTGACTCAGGCGCTGACGGGCGCCATCAGTCTGCACCTGCATCCCATGGGCTTCGTCTCCTTTTCCAAGGCCACCATGTTGTCGCGGCGCGGCCGCTGCCGCGTGTTCGACGCCTCGGCCGATGGCTACGTGCGCTCGGAGGGCGGCGGCGTGTTCCTGCTGAAGGACTACGACCAGGCCGTGGCTGACGGCAATCCCATCATCGCCGTGGTCGCCCACTCCTCCGTCAATACCGATGGCCGTAAGTCCGGATTGACGGTCCCGAGTCCTGCGGCGCAGGCCTCGCTCTTGACCAATGCCTACAAAGAGGCCGGCATCGAGCCTTCGGAAATCGACTACCTCGAAGCGCATGGCACGGGCACCGCGGTCGGCGATCCCATCGAAACCCGCGCGCTCGGCGAGGCTCTGGGACAGTATCGCGCCAAGAACCAGCCGCTGCTCATCGGCTCGGTCAAAGGCAACGTCGGACATCTGGAGGCTGCCTCGGGCGTGGCCGGACTCGTCAAAGCGCTGAACTGCCTGAAGCATCGAATGGTGCCCGCGCACATCGGCATGGACATCCCCAACCCGAACATACCCTTCGATGATCTGAATCTCGAAGTGTTGACCGCCAACCGGCCGCTCAGATCCACGGGCAGGTTGATCGTGGGGGTCAACTCCTTCGGCTTCGGCGGGGCGAATGCCCACGTGATTCTCGAAAGCCATTCCGCGGAGTCAGCCGCCACACCAGCTTTGCCCAAGGCGAGCCCATTGCCCATCGTGGTGTCCGCCAAGGACGCGGATGCCTTGACCAAGGCGGCGCGCGACCTTGCGGTTTTCATCGCCGCCCAGCCGCAGAGCTCGCTGTACGACGTGGCGTATCAATCGGTGTTCGGACGCGAGCGCCACGCGCATTGCGCGGTGCTCTTCGGCACGACGCCGGCGAGCATCGCCGACAAATTGCAGCAGTTCGCCGAAGGCGCCGAACACAGCGGCGTCGAGTGCGGCACCTCCCTGGCGACGCCGAAGGGCGCGGCCTTCGTGTATTCCGGCAACGGTTCACAGTGGGCGGGCATGGGCTCGCGCTTGCTGGCCGACCCGGCCTTCAGGGCGTCGGTACGCGAAGTCGACCGCCTGTTCTCCCGCTACGCCGATTATTCGCTGGAAGCGGAACTCGCCGGCAAGAACGGCGAGGGCCGCTATGAGCTGACCGAAATCGCTCAACCGGCCTTGTTCGCCTTGCAAGTGGGCATCACCGTGATGCTGCGGCGGCGCGGCGTGGTGCCGGTCGCCGTCGTCGGCCACAGCGTCGGCGAAGTCGCTGCAGCCTGGGCCTCGGGTTCGTTGTCTCTGGCCGCCGCGGTGAGCGTCATTCATCACCGCAGTGCGCTGCAAGGCACAACCAAGGGCAATGGCGCCATGACCGCCGTCAACTTGGGCGAGCCCGCGATCTGCGATCTCTTGACGGAGCTGGGACTCAGGGAAAGCGTCAACATCGCCGGGATCAACAGCTGCCGCAGCGTGACGCTCGCGGGCCCCAAGTCGGAGCTCGAGCGTCTCGAGCGTGCCCTGGTCAAGCGCAAGGTCGTGCACAAGCGTCTCGGTTTGGATTACGCCTTTCACAGCTCGGCAATGGACGGACTGTTCCCCGAGCTGCGCCGTTCGCTCGGCCATCTCGAACCCGACAAGGCCACCATTCCGTTTCACTCCACGGTCACCGGCGCGCCTCTCGAAGGCAAGGCGCTGAACGCCGAATATTGGTGGCGCAACATCCGCGAACCGGTGCTGTTCGAGCAGTCCATTCGCGGCATGGTCACTGAAGGCATCAACATTTTCGTCGAGATCGGTCCGCATGCGGTATTGCACCGCTACATCCAGGACTGCCTGTCCGATGCCGGCATAACGGGGCGCGTCATGACCACCGGCGCCCGCGGCGATGATTCACCGCAGCGCATTTACTCCGGCGCGAATCAGGCACTGATCGCGGGCGCGGCCATGGATTGGCAACGCCTGCTGCCCTGGCGCGGGCGGTTCATGCGGCTGCCGAATTACCCCTGGCAACGCGAGCCGCATTGGCACGTCACCACGCCGGCCTCCATGGGGTTGCTCGATCGACAGCAGGAACATCCTCTGCTCGGCTACTCGATGACCCAGGCGGAGCTTACGTGGGAAAGCACGCTCGACACGCTGCGCCACCCGGCACTCGCCGACCACGTGGTGGGCGGTGCCGTGGTGTTCCCCGCCGCGGGCTTCGCGGAAGTGGCGGTGGCCGCGGGCCATCACTGGCAGCCGGGCGCCGTTATCGAGATCGAAGATCTCGAGATTCGCGCACCGCTGATCTTGGGCGAGGAACCAAGCCGGCTGATGCGCACCGCCATCGATGCACGCGACGGACAGCTCTCGATCAAATCACGCGATCAACTCAGCAAGGAAGCGTGGACCCTGCATGTGGTGGGACGGGTGTTGCGCGAGGCGACGCCGATCCGCTTGAATCGCGTCCTTGGCAGTTTGCCGCTGCGCCAGCCGGATTTCACGGACTTGAGTCATGGCCGGCTCACGCAAGCTGCCGGCCTGGATTACGGCCGGGCATTCTGCGCCATCAGCCACGGCTGGGTCGACGGCACGACCGCCCTGGCGGCGTTCGAAATTCCGCAGCTCGTGGGCGAGAACATCGCCGAGTATCACCTGCATCCCTGCCTGGTGGATTGCACATTTCAATTGACCATTCAGCTGCTGCGCGACGCCGCACTCGAGCATACCGGCGTCACCTTCGTGCCGACGCGCATCGGCCACTTGAGCTATCAGTCAGGATTGGGCCGGCCGCACTTCGCGCGCGCGCGCCTGCTGACCCGCGGACCGCATTCGGTCTCGGTGGAG
>Ga0302324_100005377_pt1 | contig 27912 bp, 23 predicted proteins | sample Palsa_T0_1_FD_201949 | JGI IMG/M metagenome (GOLD analysis project Ga0302324, IMG submission 201949) | Peat permafrost microbial communities from Stordalen Mire near Abisko, Sweden - Palsa_T0_1 | ecosystem: Environmental > Terrestrial > Soil > Palsa > Peat permafrost | place: Sweden: Abisko...
CTGCCTAGAGGGTAGGTCTCCACTACAAGCACTATGGGAAATGTTCTATTGACGGCGAAGGCTTTAGCTCACCGACCCGCTCGTTTTTACCGGGAAACTCATCGCAGCTGCGAAGGTTGGGCTAAGTCAAGGGAGTGTTATTCTTCGCCGGTGATCGCGGCTGGGTGACGCCCTACTCGGCGCGGGAAGGCTCTACTCGTACCTCAATGCCTCGGTTGGATTGAGCTGGGAAGCGCGGCTGGCCGGCAGCATTCCGAAAATGACGCCCACCGCCACCGAAACACCGAACGCCACGAAGACTGACGTCACCGAGATGGGAACGTGCGAGAGCGGCGCCACGGAGGGGATTGCCCGGCTGATGGCGTCGGTGAAGAATCGCACGCCGAGCGGGATTGAGATGCCCACCAGAATGCCGATGATGCCGCCGGCCATGCTGATGACAATGGATTCGGTAAGGAACTGTTCCAACACCGCATGCCGCGATGCGCCCACCGCCATCCGCAGGCCGATCTCGCGCGTGCGCTCGGTCACCGTCACCAGCATGATGTTCATAATGCCGATGCCCGAAATGATCAATGCAATGGTCGACACCAGGATCAGCACAATCGTCATGACCAGCGCGATGCGCTGCGCGGCTTCCAGAATGGCAGTCAGGTTCTCCACATCGTAGCGCGCGCCACCTCGATGGCGGCTTTCGAGTATCTGCCGGATGGATGCGGTCAGCGGCCGCACGTCGGACGCCAGGCGCGCCTGCACATACATCGGGTCGATGCGCTCTACGGGCACAAAGAGCTTCATCACGGTGATGGGCATCAACACGGTTTCGTTGGTGATTTCAGAAACTCCAAACGTCGTGGTACGCTCCTTGAACGTTCCCACCACGGTGAATTGCAAGCCGTACAGCTTGATCACCTGCCCCACGGCGTTTTGCACGTCGCCATACAGCCGCGCGGCCAGCTTCTCGGTGAGCATCACCACATGTTCGCGATCCTGAACATCGCCGGCATCGATGAAATGCCCCGAGAGCAGCACCATATTCCGCACCTCGGGATAATGCTCATCGGCGCCGATCACGGACACATCCTGCTCCTTCCCGTTGATCAGCAAGCGGCCGGAATTGGACATCACCCCGGTGGCCGCGACAATCCGCGCGCCGAATTGCTGGCGCACGGCCTCGACGTCGGCGATCTTGATGAAGTCGGCATCCACTTTGGTCGAGCTGTTGGTGCCGGCCGAGTATTGCGCGTAGATCAGGTTGGAGCCGACGCCCCGGATCAGGTCCAGGATGTAATCGCGGCTGGTGATCGAAATGGTAACCACCAGAATGACCGACGCGTTGCCGATGATCAAGCCCAGCGCCGTCAGGAAACTGCGGAACTTGTTGGCGCGCAGGGCTTGCAGGCTGAACCGCAGCGCCTCCCCGAAATACATCAGGCGCCCGAGGATTCCAGGAGCAGAGCCGCTTCCTGAAGCAGCTTTTCGGCTTGTTCGCGCGGAGGATCGCCGGGCGTCAGATCGCTTCGCAGATAGCGGTTCAGAAGATCCTTGGCTCGATCCAGATTGCGTTTCTGCTGGATGTACGTTTGCGCGCGAGCAAAGCCCACCTGCGGCGAATCCGGCGCAAGTTGGCTGGCCTTGTCGAAGGCAGCTTCACTTTCCTGGATCCGCCCCTGCCTGGCCAGATAGCGTGCCATGTCCAGCAAGCGGCCCACTTGCCGCGGCGCCATTTCGATGGCCCGGCTGAGCTGTTCTTCGGCGGTGTCGAACTGCCTTCTCCGCTCCGCCAATTGAGCTTGCGCGAAATGCCCTGCCGCCGGATCGCGCACGGCGATCCGTTTCGCCACCGCTTCCGCTTTGTCATAGCCGCCTCCCAGAAAGCCGGGCGCCTCCAGATAATAATCGAACAGGTCGTTCAGCGCTTCCTCATTCCTGGGGTCCAGCGCGACGGCCTGCTCGAAATAGGCCCGTGCCTTAGCGGCGTACTTGGCTGAAAACAACGCCGACGTTTCTGCACGGCGTCCGAAACTGCGTCCCAGCCAGAGCGCATACTCCGCATTGGCGGGGTCCATGGCGAGGGCCCGCTCGAACGCTTGCGCGGCTGTCTTGTAATCGCCCAGCATGAAAGCGTCCTTCCCCATTAAACCGAACGACGGTCCGCCGGCTGGGCCACTTTCACGAAGCAGCGTGAGCGAAGCCTGGTAATCGGTATGCCTATAAAGGCCTTCGGCTTTCGACAGCGCATCCGGCGACGGAGCCTGGCCAAACAACGCCGGTACCGCCAAAAGCAGCACAGTGAATACACGCATGTTCATGAAACCACGAATTTGCTCCATTATAAACGTCTGAGTCCCGTTGAAAATCTCATTGGTTACGTTTGCTTGGTTACCTCAACTTAGATGCACGCGCCCTGAACTTGGATACACTATTGAAAGTCCGTGTCCACACCGGATAAGCATCGTAGTATGCTGATAGTGCAGGCTCAACTCTGGGGAGGAAAAAACATATGCTCGCTCAGTACCGCGGGTTCATATTCGGCAGTTTCTGTTGCATGCTCTTCGCAGGCTCCGCATGGGCGCAGATTGCGGCGATCGAAGGAGACGTGAAGGGTCCCGATGGCCAGATGGTCAAGGGGGCTGTCATCCTTATCGAACGGCAGGATATGAAGGGCACCTACAAAGGCGCCAAGACCGACAAGAAAGGTCACTACATCTACAACGGCCTGCCTTTCCCGGGCACTTACACGGTGAGTGTCTATATCGACGATCAGAAGCGCGACGAGATGAAAGGCGTGCGGACCCAGTTGGGCGACCCGACCAACATATCGTTCGATCTGAAGCAGAGCGCAGAACAGCAGAAATCGGCGCAGGCCGCGGTGGCGGCGGGTAGCGCAACTCCGGAACAGGAACGCGGATTGAGCAAGGAGCAGAAAGAGGCGCTGGAGAAGCAGTCCAAGGAAAACGCCGCCGTCATCGCCAAGAATAAAGCGCTGAACGACACCTTCAACGCCGGAAAGGACGCGCTGGCCGCCAAGAATTACGACGCGGCTGCGGAGGCTTTCCAAAAGGGCGTGGAGATGGATCCCAACCAGAACGTGATCTGGGCGAACCTGGCAGACGCTTACGTGGGAGAAGCCGGCGCGAAGACCGGGCCCGATCAGCAGGCTGCTCTCGACAAGGCGCTGGAGGCCTACTCGAAAGCCATCGCGCTGAAGCCCGATAATCCCGCCTACCACAACAATTACGCGCTCACGTTGGCGAAAGCCAAGAAGTTTGACGAAGCGCAGGCGGAGTTGAATAAGGCCGCGCAATTGGATCCGCCGGAAGCTGGGCGCTACTACTACAATCTGGGCGCGGTGTTGGTGAATAACGGGCAGTCGGCGCCCGCGGAAGTGGCTTTCAAGAAGGCCATTGAGGTGAATCCCAACTATGCCGACGCGCAGTTCCAATATGCCACCGCTCTCTCGGCGAAGCTGAGCACCGGATCGGACGGTAAAGTGGTGGCGCCGGATGGAATGAAAGACGCCCTGGAAAAGTACCTACAGCTCGAGCCGGCGGGCCAGTACGCCGATGCCGCCAAGGGCATGCTCCAGATGATTGGGGCCACTCTCCAGACGGACTACTCGAAGAAGGGTGCGGCGCCACCGAAGAAGAAAACGAATTAGCGGGCCGCATTGGCGGACAAGACGAGCGTCCCCCGGAACGGGCTCGTATCGGCAGCGCTGACAAACGCAAACCATGCTCGACACGACCCACTTTCTGTGGTACAGCTCGGTTGCCGTGCAGTTCCTGTTCTGTGTGTACCTGGTCTGGACCCGGCTAGCCAGGAGTTTTCCGACCTTTACCATCTATTTAGCTCTGTCGGTGATAGTCTCGCTGTGCGCGACTTATTTCATGCGGGGCGCCCAAGGCGCGCGTCTGCCTCTTTCCTACACTTACTACTGGTTGTGCGCTCAGCCCGTCATCCTGCTGGCACAAGCCGCGGTGGTTTTGGAAGTGCATGCCAGTATGTGGAAAGGCCACGAGTCCGTCGTCAGGCAGACGCGTCCACTGTTCCTGTTCGCGCTTTTAACGGCGCTGGTGGCGGCGGCCATTCCGGTGAGAGCGGAGCTCAACCGCGCAGAGTCTTTCGGCTTGATCCCACTCATGCATTTTGAATTTCTCGTCAAGCGCTATGTGTCCAGCGTTCTGGCAATATTTTTAATTCTGTCCGCGGTTTTATTTATTGCCGTCGTTCGCGATGCCTGGCAAAGCAGTCTGCTTCGTCACGAAGGCATGCTGGCGGCGTATTTAGGACTTTACGCCACTGCCGCTTTTATCATCGAGATGGGAGTCCAAAAATCCGTCGTGAACGACTACGTGGCAGCGGGACTGACGCTTTGCTTCGTGATCTGGACCAGCGTGTTTCGTCCGCAGGGCGCACTGGTTGCGTCGTAACCCCTCGCGTGGCTACTGAGAGAAACGCGCGAGACGGAGTGCGGGGCGAAGGCGTTCCTAACAGGGCTTTGTCGAAACCGGCTTCCGACTGATCGCGCCCGGAATCAAGAACTTGCGCGACGTCTTATCGCCTTGCGCCGCCATGGCCGCCCCACCGCTCTGCCGGTCGGCGATATGGCACAACGCGCCGTACGAAACCGCCGCGCGAAGTACCCGCCGTTGGCTAAGCTAACAGGCTGTGTCGAAAGTCCGAAAAGACCGCTTGCTCACGCGCGCGGCTCGCTAGAACTCCGTGCGTTACAAAGCCGCGACCGTAGGGGGCGGGTTTCGACATAGGCCGTTAAAGCCAATAGCTAAAGGCCAACAGCGAACTACTTGCCGAGCCAGTGCAGCGGCCCGGTACAGCGGGAACGGCAGCGTGGCCCAGATGATGGCGCCCATTGGCTTCTTGAAGCGATAAGCCGAGAGGGACAGATTGATGCCGACGGGCGGGTGCAGGTGGCCAAACTCCAGGCCGCGCTGCAGAAAAGCGCCGCCGCCGTGTGGGAGTTGGTCAACGTTATTAAGACATTAAGACGAAAATGTAGCTTTGTGGCAAAGTTCGAATGTTACCATGTAGCTACGGAAGTGGCCACAGTATGAAGACCGCCCAAGTTCGAGATCTAAAGAGCAAGACGTCGGAATTGCTGCGGCAGGCCGCGACTGAGGACGTGATCGTCACTTCCCGAGGTAAACCCGTTGCTTGCCTAATAGGCATCCATCCCGAGGACGTCAGCATTCGTCCGCGCACGCGGATCGCCGGCGACTATTCCGATGAGCGGCACCGAAAAAGGGCATTGCGAATTCTGGCAACATTCAAAAAGGCTAAACCGGACAAGGGCAAGAAATGGATCGCGCAGGAAGACCATGATCGTGTACTCTACGGTGGAATGCCGAAGTGAAGCAAAAGTTGCGGGCGTGTACCCGCAAGCGCCAATTTAGGCCGCAGCGGTACGAAAACATTGGTGCTTCCAAAGATGCTGGGCTGCCCGGTCTCCACATCGGATTCCTGGCCGGCTACGCAAACTCTGGCCGGTGCGTGGTGTCTCCTCCGCCATATGAGCGCACATTGTCAGTCTGAGCCGTTATTTGCCCGCGAAGCGGGCCGTGCCAACTACACACTCCGCGCCAGTGGCCAGTTGGCTTTCTCCCCTCGAATTCTCGATATATCGCGCCCTCTCGCGCCCGTTCCGGCCAGGAATTTCAGTATAATCGGCCAGTGTCTATGATGACTTGTCTTATCAGGGAGCTTCTCAGTCGGCAACACCTGCTTTCAGCCGGTAACGCGGTCCTTGGATTCTTGGCCGGAATCTTTCTCAAAAAGCCCATCGAACAGTGGTGGGAAAACCGCGGCTCGCTGGCGCAGAAGCGAAGAGAGATGTACGCGGCTGTTGCGGATGTCCATGCGGCGGTTCAGGATTTTTCGGTGAGGATGGCCTCGGTGATTGCGGAAAATGACACCGAGTCGCGTAGATCTATGATGAAGCTCGCAATCGAAACGTTTTACGAGGAAATCAGTCCGGGGAAGTATGAGCCTCAGTTGAAGGCGATGCAGGCGGTGCGGAGTTCCGCCATTGGGTAAGTTGAGGGATTTCAGAAGATCATGGATCTAGTCTCTACGTTACCGAACACTCAAGTATCCACTGAGGAGAAACTCCTCGCCCTCAGCCACTTCTCGGTGGCGTTTCCAAAGGCGATGGGCACGGTGCTCCTCGACAAGAAAAAACTTGGGTTGGCGCTTGCGCAGCGGGGTGAGTTCAAGGGAAAAATAGCAATTCTAACCATTCAGCAGATTAGAGACAATATGAAGGACGATGCTAAGGACACAGCAATGCTCGCCGCTAAATGGAAGGGGGCTTTAGACAGGATTCGTCAGACGCTTGAGAAGTCGACGCCGCCATAGTTCCGGACCCACGCGCTCAACGATCCCGCGACCTCACCCCCGGCGAAACGCCCCCCTCCTGATTCTTCTGCGTTTCCCGTGCATTCGAGATGCCCGGGGCAGATAGACAGCCAAGCGCTTCCTCCAACTGGCCATTCCCGTATCGTCGGCGCTTGAGCTATTCCCAAACGGAGTTCTGAGGGGCTCGGGTGCAAGGGAAAGTCTATATTTACGCTATCGGCGCGACTCCCGCTGAGGCGACGCGATTGTCGCGCTTTTCCATTGGAGTGATCGCGGGAACGGACCGGGTCCGTGGAGGACGAGGCACCCATTATTTGCCGAGCCAACGCAGCGGCCCGGTGGTCAGCCAGGGGACGTAGGTGATCAGGAGGACGCTGGCGGCCAGGATCAGCAGGAACGGCAGCGTGGCCCAAATAATCGTGCCCATTGGTTTCTTGAAGCGATAAGCCGAGAGGAACAGATTGATGCCGACGGGCGGGTGCAGGTAGCCAAGCTCCAGGTTCGCGATGAAAATGACGCCCATTTGCACCGGGTCGATGTGATACGCGGCGGCTAACGGCTTGAGCAGCGGCACTACCACCAGGATGGCGGCGAAGATGTCCATCAGGGCGCCTACCACCAGCAGCGCGAGGTTGAGCAACAGTAGGAACAAATACTTCGATTGCACATGCGATTGCACCCAATCGATCAGATGCGTTGGCACTTCGGCATCCACTAAGTAATTGGTGAAGCCGAGCGCGATGCCCAGGATCAGCAGGATGCCGCCCACGATGGTGGCGCATTCGACGAAAACCTCGCGATAATCGCGCGAGAGCTTGAGGTCGCGATAAATGAAGACTTCAACCAGGAAGGCGCAGAACGCGGTGAGGGCCGCGGCTTCTGTCAATGTTCCGAAACCGCCAAAGAGCCCGACGATCATGATGGCCGGCAGCGCGAGCTCCCACTTGGCGCTCCACACAGCGCCCGCCGCTTCGCGCAGCGAGAATGGATCGCGTACCGCGCCGCTCTTTATGCCCATCCGGACGCCGACAAAGGCCACCAGCGAGATCATGAGCAGTTCGGGAAGAATGGCGCCGGTGAACAGGCGATCGAGGGGGGTCTGGGAATAAACGCAGTACAGGATAGCCGGGATGCTGGTGGGAAACAGCAGGCCGAGAGAGCCCGAAGAGGTGAGCAGTCCGATCGAAAAGTTTTCGGGATAGCGCGTCTTGATGAGCATCGGAACGAGCAGGCCGCCGAGGGAAAGGATGGTGAGGCCGGAGCCGGCGAAAGTGAACACGGTGCAGATGGCGACAGTGGCGATGGCGAGGCCGCCGGGAATCCAGCTAAAGAGCGCGGTGAATACCCGGAGCAGTCGCTTGGTTGCGCCGCCCTGCACCATGAAATAGCCGGCCAGGGTGAAGAGCGGGATGGACGGGAGCAACGGCGAGGCAACCAGCCGATACATTTCGACGGGTACGGACGCGGCGGGCGTGCCGCTGTTCCAGAAAAGCAAAAGCGCCAAGCCGCCGAAGACGGCGAAAATCGGAAGGCCCAGGACGGTGGCGAGCGCGAGCAGAGTGAGCGATATGGGAAGAACGCCGGGCGTGGGTGTGGAGATGGTGAAACCGAACAGCGCGGGAACGAAGAGACCGAGCGCTGCGATTGTGCGTCCCATCCAATTTGGGCTGGCGTTCCAAACCGCGCGCAGTGCAATCGCGGCGAAGCCGATCAGCATGATGGCGAGCGCCGTCCATTTGGGAAGGCCGGGGAGGAGATAACTGCCGGCTTCGCGTTCGCTCTGGATGAAAACCCAGCTCGCGTAGGCGAGGCAAGTGGAGACTGCGGCGAGCGCGGCGCTCCAAAAGATTTTCGCTGGAACGATCCAGGATGCGGGCAGGAAACCCGACGATGAAAGGCCGAGCAGCCGGCCGGACCGGGCGGCCAGCATGCCGCCGAGCATTCCGATCCACAGCGTGAGCTGTTGTACGATGACAGCCGAGCCGGGAATGCCGGACCAGCGAAATTGGCGGGCGATCATTTCAATAACCGGCAGGGCGGTCATCAGAGAGAGCGCGAGGATGGAGAACGAGTCCTCGAAAATCTGAAAGGGCGACGCGGGGGCGGGGCTGTCGGGCGGAAGAGTGGCGCTCACTGGGCGCGAGCCACAGCGGCTCCCGGGTGTGTTTTGCGGTAATCGTCGCGCAGGCGCTTCACCTGATCGAACAGGTCCGGCGGAACGGCGCCCCCACGCAGCTTGGGCCAGATGCTTTCGGCAAGCTGACGCCATTCGGCGACCGCCTTGGGGTCGGCATGCACCACGTTCAGCCCGAACTGCTGCATCAGTGGAATGGAACCGGCCTCGGTTTTGCGGATTTCATCGCGCAGAGCGACTCCAGCGGTTCGCGCGGAAGCCATCATTTCCTTCTGCACCGGCGGGGGGATTTTATCCCAGACGTCTTTCGAAATGACCGTTGCGCCCACCAGTTGCGCAAATGGAATGTCGAGCATGTTCTTGGCCCCGCCGAACCATTGATTGCCGAGGGCCACCAGCGGAGGGGCTTGAAAGGCGTCGATCAGTCCGGTTTGGAGGCCGGTGAGAATGTCGGTGGCGGCCAGTGAAACGGGAAGAAAGCCGTTGATTTTGTAGAGCTGAAAAGTTGCCGTGTCGCCCTGCAGGACGCACAGCTTCATGCGGCGAATGTCGTCAGGGCGCGAGGCGGGCTGCTTAGTGAAGAAATGAATCCAGCCGGCGTCGCCCCAATTCAAGACGATGAAACCGCGCTGCGCCAGGCCTTTTTCCAGGCGTTCGGAGATGCGGTCGCGCACGTAATCGAGCTCCTCATAAGACGAGAGCATCATGGGGATTTGCAAAGCCGCGACGTCCGGGTCGATACCGCTGAGACCGGCGCCGGAGAGCGCAACGGCCTGCAGTTTCTTGATGCGAAGCTTCTGGACCATTTCGGGCTCGTCGCCTTGTTCGCCGCCGGGATAAATCTTCAACTCGATCTTTCCACCCGAGGCCTTGCTCCACTCCTGCCCCATGTTCATGAGGATTTCGTCCCAGCGCGAGCCTTTGGGAACCAGGGTGCCGAGTCGAACGAGAGTGGTCTGAGCGGGGAGGGATAGAGAGAGAAGAAAGCAAAGGAGAACGCCGCGCATCATCAAGGAGAATGGTAACGCAGGGAGGGGTCGGAGTACTTTCAGCCAACCCACACTTTGCGCGGGAATAAGGCGATTCTTGGGTCTTAATCAAGGATTCCCCTAATTTCTCGTACTCCCTCCATGGGATAGGCTAGAAACTATGATGACGAGGGTAATCAAGCTCAAGTTGACTTACCTGGACGTGATCTGCCGTCTGAGGATTTGGCAAGACGATCACGCCCAGGACCTAATCGAGTACGCTTTGATGGCAGGCTTCGTTGCGGTTGCGGCTGGCGCGATTATGCCGGGCGTGTCCAGCAGCATCAGCCGGATCTTTAGCAAAGTGTCGAGCGTGATGACACAGGCGGCCAGCTAATCTGAGAGGCTGGGTCGTTTGGCGGTGGGCGCCAGGTGGTCTTCATGGGCACCATGCACGAAGCCGCAGCGCCGCTGTTGAGGAGCCCCCGACTGCGCTTGTAATTGCCTTTTCGCACTGGCAGAACGAGGGCGTTCACACGAGTGTGAACGGGCACGCACGAGCATAGCCTCCGGCTTCGCCGGATGGAACAGACCGTGACTGTTTCGGGCCTTTCGACACCCCCTGTGCCCCGTTTTCTTGCTTTGGAAGCCATACTGAAAAGAAGGGACTTGACCTCAAGTCACAGGTCAGTGCGTCGCAGAAGTGCGTGCGCCACGCACAACGGATCTCCACCCTGATAAGATGTGTTTCTGAAGCGCAGTTGCAACCTTCGTGAACATTACTGAACTGTTCATCCGGCGTCCGGTGATGACCTGCCTGGTCATGATGGGCATTTTGTTGTTTGGCGTCGTGGGCTACCGTTCGCTGCCGGTGAGCGATCTTCCAAACATCGACTTTCCGACCTTGCAGGTACAGGCGCAACTCCCAGGCGCCAGTCCAGAGACCATGGCCGCTTCGGTGGCGACGATCCTCGAACGGCAGTTTTCAACCGTGCCCGGACTGGACAACATGTCGTCGTCAAGCGTCCGCGGCAACGTCGGCATCACCATGCAGTTTGTGCTGGACCGCAACATCGATGCCGCGGCGCAGGATACGCAGTCGGCCATCGCGGCCGTCACCCGCCGTCTGCCGCCGAACATGCCCGCGCCGCCCAGCGTGTCGAAGGTGAATCCGGCCGACCAGCCCATTCTTTTTATGGGGCTGAACTCCAAAACAATTTCGCCCCGCATTGTCGACGAATATGCCGAGACCTTGATCGCGCCGGCCATTTCGAGCATCAACGGCGTGTCGCAGGTCAATGTTTTCGGGACGGCGAAATTTGCGGTGCACGTGCAACTGGATCCGAACAAGCTGGCCGCGCGCGGCATCGGCATCGATGAAGTAGAACAGTCCGTCGAAAGCCATAACGTCAATCTCCCGTCGGGTACCTTGTGGGGACCGCGCCAGGCGTTCACGGTGGAGGCCAATGGGCAGGTGATGAACGCCGATGCGTACCGGCCGTTGGTGGTCGCTTATCGCAACGGATCGCCGGTACGCCTGCAGGACTTGGGCGACGTGATCGACGGCGTGCAGAACGACAAAATCATCACGTGGCTGAACAATACGCCATCCATCATGTTTCAGGTGATGCGGCAGCCCGGCACCAACACCGTGGACGTGGTGGACAAGGTGAACGCGCTGCTTCCGCAATTTCGCACGCAGCTTCCGCCGGGTATCAACATGGAGACGCTGTACGACCGGTCGGATTCGATTCGCAAATCCGTGGACGACGTGAAGTTTTCGCTGGAGCTGGCTGTGGTGCTGGTGGTGCTGGTGATTTTCCTGTTCCTGCGCAATATCTCGGCGACGTTGATCCCCAGCCTGGCGCTGCCGCTTTCGGTGATCGGAACCTTTGCGGCGATGTCGCTGTTGGGCTATACGCTGGACAATCTGTCGCTGATGGCGCTGACGCTGGCGGTGGGATTTGTGGTGGACGACGCGATTGTGGTGCTGGAAAACATCGTGCGCCACATGGAGATGGGCAAGTCGCGCCTGGAAGCGGCGTTGGATGGCGGGCGCGAAATTGGCTTCACCATTCTTTCCATGACGCTGTCCCTTGCGGCGGTTTTTATTCCCGTGTTCTTCATGGGCGGAATCCTGGGGCGGCTGTTCCACGAATTCGCGGCCGTGATCATCGTAGCGATTTTGATCTCCGGCTTCGTTTCACTCAGCCTTACGCCCATGCTGTGCAGCCGCTTCATGAAACCGCCCAGCGAAAGGCACAACGCTCTCTATCGCACTTCGGAACGATTTTTCGACGGGATGCGCAATCTCTACGAGTGGACGTTGCGCGTGGTGATCCGGCATCGTTTTGTGACGCTGATGGTGGCGGCGGGAACGGTGGTTGCAACCGTGCTGCTGTATGAGGTTCTGCCCAAAGGATTCATCCCAAATCAGGATACCGATCAACTGGGCGGCGTCACCGAGATGCCGCAGGAGGCATCCTTTGAATCGATGGTGAGGCTGCAATTAAAGGCGGCTGCGTTGATCGGCGCAGATCCGAATGTGGACGCTTTCTTTTCGATGGTGAATGCGCAAGGAGGGCCGCAGGGCACGGGCAATTCGGGACGCTTGCAGTTGCGCTTGAAGCCGCGCGCCGAACGCAAGCTTACGCCCGAGCAGATCATCGAAGAGCTACGGCCCAAGCTGGATCGAATTCCGGGCATCCGGACTTATCTTCAAAACCCGCCGCTGATCCGCGTGGGAGGACAGCAAACGCGCACCGTGTATCAGTACACGCTGCAGGCGCAGGATCTGGATGAGCTGTATCGCGCCGCGGGCGTCTTCGAAAAACGCATGAAAGAAGTGCCGGGCTTGTTCGACGTGAACAGCGATCTGCAGATTGCCAGTCCCACGGTGAAGGTGGACATCGATCGCGATCACGCGTCTACCATGGGCGTGACCGCCGACAAGATCGAGAATGCGCTGTACGATGCGTTCGGCCAGCGGCAGATATCGGATATTTACACGCCTACCAACGATTATCAGGTGCTGATGGAACTGCAGCCGCGATTCCAGCTCGACCCGGCCGCGCTGCATCTGCTCTACATCCGGTCGGACGCGGGCAAACTGGTGCCGCTGGACGCACTGACCAAGCCGCGCGATACGGTGGGGCCGCTTTCAGTGGCGCACTTGGGCCAATTGCCCTCGGTGACGATGTCGTTCAATCTTGCGCCCGGCGTTTCTCTGGGCGACGCCGTGGAGCGCATCGAAACAGCCGCTCGCGATACCCTGCCCGCCGACGTCCAGACCTCCTTTCAAGGCGTGGCTGCGGCGTTTCAATCGTCCTTAAAGGGCATGGGGCTGCTGCTGGTGATGGCGATCCTGGTGATCTACATGGTGCTGGGGATTTTGTATGAGAGCTTCATTCATCCCCTGACGATTCTTTCGGGGCTGCCCTCGGCTGGCTTGGGCGCGCTGGCGACGCTGCTGATCTTTCACGACGAGCTGAACATTTATTCGTTTGTGGGGATCATCATGCTGATCGGCATTGTGAAAAAGAACGCGATCATGATGATCGACTTCGCGCTGGAAGCGCAGCGCACGCAGAATCTGCCGCCCGCGGAGGCCATCTCGGAAGCATGCCTGGTGCGGTTCCGGCCCATCATGATGACCACCATGGCTGCGCTGGTAGGAACGCTGCCGATCGCGCTGGGGCTGGGCGCGGGGTCGGAAGCGCGGCGTCCATTGGGATTGGCGGTGGTGGGCGGGCTGGTGGTTTCGCAATTGCTGACGCTGTATATTACGCCGGTGTTCTACATTTATATGGAGCGCTTCCGGGGGGGGGTCGGGAATCTGCAAAGGCGGAAGAAGGCTTTCCGAACCGCAGAACCGGTGGCCGTGGCCGGCCGCTAACAAACTGGCTCCCTTTACAGCGAACGACCTGGCCAGCGGCCAGGTCAACGTCAGGAACAAGCGCCCTTTCTCGCGCATTCTTCGCCTCGTCGCAAACCAATGGCGAAAAACGAGTGTTATCAAATTTCGCAGAGTAGGAGGGGACCTTTGCGGCGCCCCTCCACTCGTCGAACCGGACGTGCAGATTTCCCGCATCCGGCTCTCCAGAAGATGTCGCCTCAGGTATGCACAGTCCGCTTCCTGGATAGTCGACGGAGCACACCAGACCAAAGCTCTGAAGGTGCTCACACCAACCCATCTTTGTGGGCGGTCGATACGGTCGTTGACTGCGCCGTTGCGGATGTAAGATTAAGCGGCCACGTAGGAACCAGTCGATCTCCCACCAAGCCCCACGCGGATGGCCGTAGCTGAAGTAGTTGCGGGAGTGGCGTGCAGCTCTGACCTGCATCCGTCATCGCTCTCAGCTTCTCCCGTTCTCGTGCCACCGCCTTCGCTGACGGACGTATTGCTTGGACTGGCCGGACCGGTCCCGGTCCAATCGAAACGTGTATCCCAGAAAGTCCAGGCTTGCCACTCTCGCGCCAGAATCACCATATCGCCGGCATACCGCACCAACTTGGCGTCCGCCCAACGCGTCGTACCCTACGGCCCATGGAACAGCGCGTCGAACCAGTGCAGAAACCCTGCGGAGTCCCCGCCTCATTCCTGGTCCGCTTTCCGCCGGTTCCGTCCTCGCCCGGCTCCACCAGCCACATTCGGATCAGACCCAACTCACTCCGGTCCGCTATCCGATGCCGCAGGCACGCCAGCAGTTCCTCGTGCGAGATCGTATCGAAGTAGGATTTCAGGTCGGCGTCGTGGCAAGTCGCTATTGCCTCGACAGGGGGGGCGGTGTTTCAATGGAAGCACGGGGCCCTAAGGATCTCCGCCTTTTTACTCGAAATGCTAGTTGAAGGTTGCAAGCACGAAATCGAAATTACCGTTCCCGTGGATGAGATCGCCCGCGAGACGGATCGCGTTGTCGCGGGTATCCAGCAGAAGGCCAGGCTGCCCGGCTTCCGTCCGGGGAAAGCTCCCGCCAGTCTGATCCGCAGCAAGTTTTCGAAGCAGGTGCGCGACGACGTTCTCGAAAATCTGCTGCCGAAATATTTCAAACAGAAAGTGGAAGAAGAGCACCTCGAGGTGGTGGGGCGTCCGAACGTGAAGGACGTCCATTTTCACGAAGGCGAGCCGCTGCGCTTCAAAGCCGAGTTCGAAGTGGCCCCGGAGATCGAGTTGAAGGATTATCGCGGCATCACCGTTCACTACCACGAGCCGCAGGTCACCGACGAAGACATCGCGAAGCGCCTGGAAGAGATCCGCGAGCAGAAGTCGCAGTTCGTGAACGTTGAGCCGCGCACACTGGTGGATCGCGACTACGCGGTGGTTACGCTTGACAGCCTTGCGGGCGTCGATCAGCCCATCCATCAGGACGAGGTGGTGCTGCACGTCGGCGATCCCGATACGATGGCCGGCTTTTCCGAAGCGTTGCGCGGCATGTCGCCGGAGGAAGAGAAAGAGTTCGAGGTTACTTATCCGGAGGACTTCGGGCAGGAGCGGCTGGCCGGCAAAACCGTGCAGTTCCGCGCCAAGCTGACCACCATCCGTACCAAGGAATTGCCGGAGCTGAATGACGAATTCGCGCAGGATCTGGGCGATTATCAGACCCTGGGCGATCTGCGCGAGGCGGTGCGCAAAGCCATTTTTCACGAGCGCGAATTCGCTTCGCAGCAGAAGGCGAAGCAGCAGTTGATCGAGAAACTGGTTGAGACCCACGAGTTTCCGGTCCCCGACGCGTATATCGAGCGGCAGATTGAATCGCAGATCGAAAACCAGGTCCGGGAGTTTGTGGAGCGCGGCATCGATCCCACCAAACTGAAGATCGATTGGGCGAAGGTAAAGGAATCGCAACGCCCGAAAGCTTTGCACGATGTGAAGGCGTCCCTGTTGGTGGATAAAATCGCCGAGCGCGAGGCCATCGCGCCGACCAACGACGAAGTGGACGCCGAGGTCCAGCGCATCGCCAAGCAGCAGCGCGAGCCGGTGGCCGCAGTGCGCAAGAAGCTGCAAAAAGACGGGGTCTTGAACCGGATCGCTTATCAGATCGTAAGCAACAAGACGCTGAACTTCCTGTTCGAGCACGCTCGCAAAGAGGCTGGCGAACCGGAGCCGGCCGAAGAGAAAGCAGCCGAATAAAGCGCGTGCCGCTTTGCAGAAGAAAGTCCCCGTTCATCTCCTGGCCCTGAGCGTCGGCGTCATCGTCGCGAACATTTACTACGTGCAGCCGTTGCTGGCCGCGATGGCCCGGACTTTTTCGGTAAGCGTCGGCATGATCGGGCTGGTGGCTATGCTCACTCAAGTGGGCACCGCCATCGGGATGCTGATTTTCGTTCCGCTGGGCGATAGCCGGGACCGGCGGGCGCTGTTGACTGCGCTGCTCTTGGGCGCTACCGTTGCGCTCTGCGGTGTGGCGACGGCTCAGAATCTGATCTGGATCGCGACGGCAAGTTTCGCTGTCGGCCTGTTCGGCGCAGCCGTACACGTCATCGTGCCTTTTGCCGCGCAGCTTGCTCCCGAACATAGCCGCGGGCGAGTGCTCGGGACGGTGTTTAGCGGGCTGCTGATCGGAATCCTGCTGGCCAGGACTTTCAGCGGGGTGGTTGCGTCGTTCTTCGGATGGCGTTCGGTGTATGTGATCGCGGCGCTTGCGATGCTGGGCTTGATGATGCTGCTGCGCGCGCGATTGCCGAAAGTTGCGCCGCAGAACGATCTGCGATGGCCGACCCTGATGCGATCCCTGGTGGATTTGGTGCGCGACCATCCGGAACTGCGTGAATCGGCCTTTCTGGGATCGGCTCTGCTGTGCGTGTTCAGCGCGTTCTGGACGACGTTGGTTTTCCTGCTCCAGACGCCGCCGTATCATTACGGGTCATCGGTGGCGGGTCTGTTTGGCTTGGTGGGCGCCTCAGGCGCATTGTGCGCCCCGCTGGTGGGGCGATTCTCCGACCGGCGAGGGCCGCGCTTCACGATTTTCCTGGCGCTATTGACTACGCTGGCGTCCTTTGTGCTGCTCGGCGTTTTCGGGAAGGTGATGGCCGGTCTGATCGCCGGTGTGATTCTGCTGGATGTCGGCGTGCAATCGGGTCACGTTGCGAATCAGACGCGGATCTATGCGCTGGACGCCAACGCGCGCAGCCGTCTCAATACGGTGTACATGTTCTGCTACTTCAGCGGCGGTTCCATCGGCTCGTGGCTGGGAGCGATTTGCTGGGAATATAAGGGCTGGCCGGCGGTTTGCGCATTCGGAGTCGCGGTCCTGGTGGTGGCATTGGCCGTGTTTGCGAGAAACTTCAAAAGCCGGGGCGCGCTACTTGTCGCCAACCGCTAACAGCGTTTCGAAGTGCGGCGCGTCTTCTTCGCTGTGCACCACCGAGGTTTCGATATTCTTGAATCCCGCCTGCCGCAGAAATCGCGTGACTTCCACTACGGTAAAGCCCAGCCACAGGTCGGCATACAATTCCCGCGCTTCCTCGTAGCTGTGGCGCAGCAGATCCAGCACCACGATCCGGCCGCCGGGCTTCAGAATACGCGAGGCCTCGGCAACCGCACGCTGCGGATGTTGCGCATGATGCAGCGCTTGACTGAAAAACGCCAGATCCACGGCAGCATCGCGGATGGGCACTTCTTCCAGATCGCCCTTGCGATATTCGAGATTCTTGACGCCGTGCTTGCGCGCCAGCTCGCGGCCGTATTCCACCATTTTTTCCGAGTTGTCGACCGCGATCACTTTTTTGGAGCGCCGGGCGAGCAATTGGGAGAACGTGCCTTCGCCCGCGCCCAGGTCGGCGATGACCATGGGCGGCATCAATGTGAGCAGCGTTTCCGCCAGCCCTTGCCAGGACCTTCCCGGAACGTAGTTGCGCCCGAACTTTCCCGCCAGCTCGTCGAAGTACGAGCGCATCTTATCTTGCCTGCGGCGTAGCGCCAGCCGCAGAGCTTCGGAATCCTGCTCGGCTTCGGGAATCTCGGCCGCCGCTTGCCGCAGCACTCCCAGCATCTCGGAAAATCCGTTGGATTGAATGCCGTGTTTCAGCCGGTAAAGAATGCTCTTGCCATTGCGCCGATCTTCCACCAACCCGGCTTGTTTGAGCTGCGCCAGATGCGTCGAAATCCGGCTCTGGCCCATCCCGAGGATCTCCTGCAGCTCGGCCACGGATAGCTCTTCGCGCTCGACCAGCAACAGGATACGGAGCCGGCTGGGGTCGGCCAGCAAACGCAGGTTTTTGAGGATTGACGGCATCGTTATTGACGAGGTGGGGCTTCCTGTACTATTATATCAACATATCTAGATTCGTAGATATAAATTCTAGCAGGGAGATCCAATGAGCACAGCAACCATCCCGAACGTCGCCACCGAGTACAAAGTGGCGGACATGAGCCTGGCCGAATGGGGTCGCAAGGAAATTTCCATCGCCGAGTTCGAAATGCCCGGCCTGATGTCCATCCGCAAGAAGTACGCACCCGGCAAGCCGCTGAAAGGCGTCCGCGTCACCGGCTCGCTGCACATGACAATTCAGACCGCGGTGCTCATTGAGACCCTGGTCGACCTGGGCGCCAGCGTCCGCTGGGCCAGCTGCAACATTTTCTCAACACAGGATCACGCCGCGGCCGCCATCGCCGCCGCGGGAGTCCCGGTGTTTGCCTGGAAGGGCGAAACGCTCGAAGAATATTGGGAATGCACCTTCAAAGCGATCAGCCATCCGGACGGCAAGGGTCCCGAGCTGGTGGTGGACGACGGCGGCGACGTCACGCTGCTGCTTCATAAGGGTTACGAGTTGGAGAACGGCAGCGATTGGGTGAACTCGCCATCGTCGAGCCACGAAGAGATGGTGATCAAGAACCTGCTGAAGAAAGTGCATTCCGAAAATCCGAAGCATTGGCGCAACATCGTGCAGGATTGGCGCGGAGTTTCGGAAGAAACCACCACGGGCGTGCACCGGCTGTACAAGATGCAGGAACAGGGCAAGCTGCTGGTTCCAGCCATCAACGTGAACGATTCGGTGACCAAATCGAAGTTCGACAATCTGTATGGCTGCCGCGAGTCGCTGGCCGACGGAATCAAGCGCGCCACGGACGTAATGGTAGCGGGCAAGGTTTGCGTGATCTGCGGTTATGGCGACGTGGGCAAAGGCTCCGCGCATTCGCTGCGCGGCATGGGCGCGCGCGTGATCGTTACCGAGATCGATCCCATCAACGCTCTGCAAGCCGCGATGGAAGGCTTTGAAGTAACCACGGTGGAAGACACGCTCGGCCGCGGCGACATCTACGTCACCTGCACCGGCAACCTGGACATCATCACTCTGGATCACATGAAACACATGAAGGACCAGGCTATCGTTTGCAATATCGGGCACTTCGACAACGAGATCCAGGTGGACGCGTTGAACGGCGCGCCGGGCGTGAAGCGGACCAACATCAAGCCGCAGGTGGATATGTATAACTTCCCCGATGGGCATGCCATCTTCATGCTGGCCGAAGGACGGCTGGTGAACCTGGGATGCGCCACAGGCCATCCGAGCTTTGTGATGAGCAACAGCTTTTCGAACCAGACCCTCGCTCAGCTCGATCTGTGGAGGAACAAGGACACCTATAAAGTGGGTGTCTACACGCTGCCGAAGAAGCTGGACGAGGAAGTGGCGAGGCTGCACCTGGACAAGATTGGCGTGAAGCTGACGACGCTGACGAAGCCGCAGGCGGATTACTTGGGTGTGGCGCTGGAAGGCCCGTACAAGCCGGATCACTATCGGTACTAAGCTCGCTAACGCGTGACTCAAGAGCCGGTCTCTCAGCGAGGCCGGCAGCACCGACTATCTCAAGTTCGGCGATGTAGAATGCAGGGTAGCGAGGACGTTCCTATGAGCCCGGCCATCGAGAAGATACTTGCGGAGATAAACACTCTCACTCCTGTTGAGCAAGAGGAGATCCGGAAGCTGTTGGGGCAAAGCCAGCCTTCCTCTCCTCGCTCGCTTGTCCAACTGGATAGCGAAATCAAAGGGAAGTACTCGTTCGTTGAAACTTCGAGTGACGCCTTTGCCGGCCGAAAACAAGGGGAAATAAATCTTGAGGAGCAGCAAAACGGCAAGAGGCCGTGATTTGTGTGCTCGACGCCAGTGCAATGATCGCCTACTTGGGAGGCGAGACTGGCGCAGATATTGTCTCAGGCATCCTCCTTGATTCGGCTCACCAGTGCGCAGCCCATGCACTGAACCTCTGCGAGGTCTATTACGATTTCCATCGAGCCAGCGGAGAAGCGGTCGCTAAGGAAGCGATTCGGGATTTGATGGCGATTGGTGTTCGGCCCCGCGATGACCTCTCGACCGAATTCTGGCAAACGGCAGGAGCGCTAAAGGCAACACACCGGCGAATTTCCCTAGCGCACTGCTTCGCCGTTACGCTGGCCAAAGCATCCGGAGGCGCCTTGATCACTTCGGACCATCACGAGTTCGACGCGCTCGTGGCCCAGGGCGTCTGTGCCGTCACTTTTATCCGTTAATCAAGAGGCACGGCTCGCACCTCGCTGGGTCTGCGGATAAAACCGCTCGCTAACGCGCGCGGCTCGGTTCAGCCCATTCAGAGCTGCGACCGTCAGGGAGCGGATGCCGACCTCTGGCTGTGGCTTCAGTGACGAGACAGGTCTTATGAGCCGCTCGCCGATTATATATATGTGCTAAATCCCTCCAGAACTCATCAAACACCATGGGCAGTGACTTGCTCGCATGTTTTCGAGACCACCAAAGCCGCAGAGGAGTGGATATACCATGAGCACCCCGTATTTATCAAGTTCTTCAGGATATATTTTTCAAGCCGTGATAGTTGCCATACTGCTGGGCGCCACGCCCGCGAACGCGGCCCCGTTCGCCTATGTCGTGAATTCCAATTCCGCGACTTCAGCCCCCGGGTCCGTCTCGGTGATTGACAGCGCAACCAACACCGTGACGGCCACCATCGCGGTCGGGCTCTTACCGGCGGGCATCGCGCTTACTCCAAACGGGATGTTTGCCTATGTCACGAATTCAAATTCCAACAGCATTTCGGTCATCTCTACCGCGACCAATACCGTGACAACCACCATCTCGCTTACACAGAGTCCGGCGGGTATTGCGATCACTCCGGATGGGAAATTTGCTTACGTGGCGAACGGTCCCGACACGGTTTCGGTGATTTCGACGTCCACCAACACGGTGGTGGGCAACATTTCGCTCGGGAGCGGCGCACTCCAAAGATCGCCGGTTTTCGTAGCGATTTCCCCGAATGGAACATTCGCCTATGTTGCAAATCGCGGCGCGGGCACCGTATCGGCGATCGCAATATCCACAAACAAGGTGGTGGCATCGGTTAAGGTGGGCGGGTTGCCGGACAGCATTGGGATCACTCCCGATGGCAAGTTTGTCTATGTGGCGAGCGCCGGGCCCGGTACGATCTCGGTGATCGCGGCTGCCACCGACACGGTGGTGGATACTATCACCGGTCCCACCGACACGAATTCGGTTGCCGTCAGCCCGAATGGAGTCTTCGTTTATGTGACCGGCTATAATCCAGGTGATATCGAGGCGATTGCAACGTCCACCAACGCGGTGCTTGCCGATAATCCGCTCCCGAGCGCAGGGGCCGAGGGTATCACATTCAGCCCGAATGGCGCCTACGCCTATATTGCGAACCAACTGTCGGATGTCGCCATGGTGATATCGACATCAACCAGCAGCGTGGTGACGAACGTCCCAGTTGGCCCTTATCCGGTGGCAGTGGCGTTTGCGCCCTCGCCCGCGGTGATTTCAGCGGCCCCGAATCCCGCTTCCGGACTATCCAACACTTTCGCGCTCACTTATTCCGACGTGTATGGCGCTTCGGATCTGGGCCTGGTGGGAGTAATATTCAATTCGGAAATCGCCGCATTGAATTCCTGCGCTGTGTTTTACGCCCCGGCCAATAATCTGGTCTATCTGATCGACGACGCGGGCACCGGATCTTCCAGTCTCACTCCCGGCTCGGGGATGCTCTCCAACAGCCAGTGCACAATTACTGGAAGCGGCACTTCTGTGGTGAGTTCCGGCGACAATCTGACGCTCAATCTAGCTGTGACCGCCAGTTCTACTTACACCGGTACACAGAACCTTTTTCTGTTCGGCGAGGACAACCGAGGGGCGAAGACCGGCTGGGTCAGAGAAGATACCTGGACTCCGGTGCTCTAAAACAGTCTGTGTCGAAGCCTTGCGCTGCCATGGGCGGCCACCGCTTCCTTACGGTCGCGGCTCTGTAACGCGCGGAATCTGCTGAGCCGCGCGCGTGAGCAATCGGAACATGGACTCCTAGCTGGAAAACCGCGACACGATCAGGAACGCGCCGCCGATGGCGACCAGGTCTTCCAGAAGAGCGATGGGCAGGTCCTTGCCGCCGCTTGCCTTGACCAATCGAACGCGCAGCTCATAGCCACCGAACGTTCCGGCAATGGCGCCGACCACGCCTGCAATCAGTCCGACTGTCAGTCCGGAGGTGAACGACGCGCTGCTCGCTCCAATAGCCGCGCCGCTCAAGGCTCCTGTCAAGATGCGTGCGATGAAGCCCGGCGGCGCTTTGCGGCTGGGAGCTTGCGGAAGCTTATCGGCGACGAGTTCCCCGAAGGCGAGCACGCTCAGGATGTAAGGCGTCGCTGCGAATCCGAGGAATGCCAGCCAGGTGTTTTCCACATGCAGCCAGCCGAGCCGAGCCGCCCAACTCACAACCGCGGGTGCGGTCAGGGAGCGAAGCCCGGCGATTACGCCAATCAGGAACGCGAGCACGAAGATGGACATCATTCTCCCCAGGCAGCGGTGCGAACTACGCGGGCAGCTTGGTTTCCACCCACGCGCGGATCGCGTCGAACACTTGACGGTTATTGGTCTCCAGCATCATGAAATGCCCGTTTCCCAGGATGCCCTTGTCCTTGAGCTGCAGCTCTTCGGCGTCGCACCCGGCTTGTTTCAGGAAAGCGACTACCGGCGGCCCTTGCGTGCGGCCCGACGATGCCGCGGTCACCATCACGATCGGGATGCCTTGCAGGTTTTTCAGCTTGCGCGCGGGCTCGGCCTGCAGCTTATACGCAGGCGTGATCCCGGACGCGGCGACATCGAGCGTAGCGATCTCTTTGGGATCGGCCGCGGGTGGATCGTAGACTAGCGGATTATCCGTCAACCCCCAGGCCGTGCCGAGGCCGAACGGCATGCCCGCGCCTTCCACATTGACGATCGCCTTTACCAGATTCGGCCGCTCGTTCGCCACCAGCCAACTGAAGGGGCCGCCAGCCGAATGAACCTGAATGATCGCCGGTCCGATCTTGTCCAGCATCTCGCCGCCGCGGCTGGCCCACAGCTTGTGCGCCATCACACTGTCGGCCGGCGTCGAGTTTTGTCCCGCCTGGAAATGATCCACCAGTGGATCGCCCGCGTCGCCGGCGCCGATCCAGCGGCGGTTCGGGTTGTTCGCCGCACGCATGAAATCGCCAGTGACCGTGTCGAACGTCAGCAGCGGACCGATCGGACCGAGCGCGTCCGGATGATACGGCGCGCGCCCGTGGCCCGGGCGATCGACCAGATAAACTTTGTAGCCTTCCTGCAAATAATAGTGAACCCAGCCGGGCTTGCCGGTACCAAGCCCCATGTAGTGCGTGCCTTGGCCGCCGCCTCCGTGCACCAGCACGACTGGATATGGATGGCGAACCTGCGCCGGGAACAAATACTGCACATACATCTGACCCGCGACGATGCTGCCGTAGGGCATTTTCTTCGCTTCTGTCCCCACCCAGAAATGGCCCTGCTCGGAGAGCCTCAATGCGATGGCGTCTGGATTTTTCTTCGCCGGCGCGGGTTTGGCATGCGGGGCGACGTTCTTATCCATCCATTCCAGGATCGGCTGCAGCACCTCACGGTTGTTTTTCTCCACCATCATCATGTGGCCGTTACCATGGACGCCGTGCTGCGCCAGGCGCAATTCTTCGGCCGTGCAGCCGGCCTGCTGCAGGAACGCGAGCGCGGCCGGAGCCCCTGGGGACGCGAAGGACGCTTCGGAAGTGACCAGGACGATGGGAATGCCCTTCAAGTTTTTTAACTTATGTGCAGGCTCTTCCTGGAGCGTATAGGGACCCACACCCGGCTCGGGCGAAGGCATCTCTTTGGTCTTGAACTCGGACGGATTCTTCACCGGCGGATCGTAGGTCATCGGGATGGTGGTGATGCCCCACTTGGTGGGCTGTAGGCCTTGGCCGAAGGGAGCGCCAGCGCCTTCGATAACGACGATGCCTTTCACCAAAGTGGGCCGTACTTCCGCAACCAGGAATCCGAAAGGTCCGCCGGCAGAGTGCGTCATGATGATGGCGGGTCCAATTTTGTCGAGCAGTTCGGCGCCGCGCTCGCGCCACGCGGTGTGCGCGATCTCTATGTTCGAGACGTACGATCCACCCTGCGACGCCACCAGTTGCGCCAGATCCGCCGAGCCCACTGCACCGGTCCCCGGCCACTGGTTGTGAAGTTTCGCCAGGCCGAGGCCGGTGGGATCGGGCCGCTTGGCGCGCTGCGGCGTGAACATTCCCGAGATCTGATCGAGCGTGACGTTCTGCTGCGGGAACGGCCCGTTGAGATCGGGATGGAAGGGCGACCGGCCGTGGCCGGGCCGATCGACAACATAAACCTTGTAGCCTGCCTGCACCAACAGCGTGGCCCATCCGGGGCGGCCGTCGGGACAGCACATCCAGTCCGTGCCTTGGCCGCCTCCGCCGTGCACCAGCACGATAGGGTAAGGATGCCTTACACGCGCGGGAATTTGATACTCGACATACATCTGCTTCCCGTTGACGATGGCGCCGCGCGGGATGTCGACCCTTTCCACTCCCACCCAGAAGAAGCTCCATTCGGCCAGGTCCAATGGAACGTCTGCCGAAGCCGTAGTTCCAGTCTGTGCAGAAAGCGGAGTATGGGCGCCTAGCGCGCCCAGCACCGATAATGCGCCGGCGGCGGCGCCGGCAAAATCCCGGCGGGTAAGGTCGTTCTCAGATGGCATGATGCACGCTCCTTGTGGTGCTCAAATGAGCATATAGGAAAACCGATGCTTTGGAAAAGTGGGAAGGATTCCGGCCGCTCGTCCGTCCTAACCGACAGTTTCAGCATGGTACTGGACGCCAACGATCGTAAAGTCATCAACGCCTGCCAGCGCGGCGATGCGGACGCGTTCCGCGCGCTCTTCGAGGCTTACAAGGATCGTGTCTACTCCATCGCTCTGCGCTATTCCGGGAACCCGGCGGCAGCCATGGACATCGCGCAGGACACCTTCCTCAAGCTTCTTTCGCGCATCGGCGAGTATCGCTCCGAGGCCAGCTTCGATTCGTGGCTGTACCGGCTGGTGGTGAATCGCTGCATCGACGATCAGCGGCGTGGACGCAGAATGACGCCGTTCCTGGACGGCCTTCTCGACAGGGTTCGCGCGCCGGCCGAGAGCGCGCTGCACAAACTGATGCGTGTTGAAGTTGAGCAGCGCGTCCAGGAGGTGGTGGCGAGGCTCGCGCCGGAGCATCGACTGGTGATCGTGTTGCGCTACACCGAGGGTCTGTCCTACGAAGAGATCGCGAAGATTCTTGGGTGCTCGCCCGGGACGGTGGCATCGCGGCTGAACCGCGCGCACAAGATTCTGGAGCGGAGGCTATCGCGGTGCCGATGAATCAGAGCCTGGAGCTTGAGTTGAAACGCGGGTTGCGCGAAGTGGCTGCGCCGCCGGAATTGTGGGACCGCATGCAGGCCGCGCGATTCAAGCCGCAGCAAAATAGCCGGAGGTTCGTGTGGTCCCTGGCGCTGGCCGTGGTGCTGGCCGCCCTGTCGTTAGCTCGGGTTCGGCCGCCGGCGCATAAGGATGAACCGCAAAGCGCGTTTCATTGCCAGAATCCCGCGCAACTGCGCGCGTGGGTGAGGGCGAATTCGGGGCTCGATGTACCGTTGCGGTCCGCGCCGCCGGCTTCGATCCGCTTGATCGGAGCTCGGAATCTGGGCGCGCGTGTCGAGATCGCGTACCGGGCCGGAGATCGTGACGCGGTATTGCTGGTTGCCAGAGCGGACTCCGGCTCCGCGAACCAACCGCATAGCCGCTTGAGCGGCAACGGCTCCTCATGGGTAATGGACGGCCAACGGTACACGCTGGCCGCCGGCGATTCCGCCGATCTGCAGCTCGCTTGCAAGCTTTGCCACTTGGATTAGAAAGTCGCGAGTTACGAAGCTGACGGGTCGCCAGAAGGCGCGGCTCCGGCCAGCGGTTCGGCTCCGGCCAGACCCAGTTCGGCCGCGCGCTGCTTCATCGCTTCGAGGCAGAATTCGATGTGCCGGTCGAGATCCACATCCAGCCCGGCCGCTCCGTTCGTAATGTCTTCCCGGTTCACCGAGCGCGCGAAGGCCTTGTCCTTCAGTTCCTTCGCACCGATTTTACGTCCACCTCGTGAATGCTGCGGCCCGGCTTTACGTAGGAACAGGCCGTGAGGAACCCCGCCAGCTCGTCGCAGGCGAACAGCGTCTTTTCGAGCGGCGATTCGCGTGGCACGCCGCTGAAATCGGCGTGCGACAGAATCGCCCGGCGGATGTCGGCAGCGACGGCGCGCTCGGCCAGGATTGGCTCGCCCTTCATCGGATGATCGGGCAGCGTAGGATGGATCTCCCAGTCGAAGTCGTGCAGCAGCGCCGTCACCGACCACTTGTTTTCGTCTTCGCCGAGCTTCCTCGCATAGGCCGCCAGGCAGGTCTCTACCGCCAGCGCGTGCCTCCGCAGGCTATCCGATTTGGTGAATTCGCACAGTAACTCCCAGGCTTCTTCGCGCGTCATGACGACCATGTTAGCGGACCGCGTGATATAGTGAAATCGCACCGGGAAATTGGGCCTGTGGCGCAGTTGGGAGCGCGCTTCCATGGCATGGAAGAGGTCGTCGGTTCGAACCCGACCAGGTCCACCAAAACGTTTCATACACTTACAGTTTCCCCGCCCACCAAAACGTAGTCGCTGGAGTCCAACTGGAGTCCAAAACCCATTTTGAGCACGGGCAGCCATGGGCATCGTGTGGATTTCGATACCTGCCCACGATCAAGCCAACCGATTCAAGGCGGTGGCGAACTTGGGCACCGTGGGCACCGTTTTCGTGCGTGCAGTCGTCTTCCTGAGACGACAACATTTCGTTTCTATATAAGGACGATGCCCACCGCGCCCAGCGCCCGCGACTCCTCTGGCCCGTCCAACTTTTCTGTTGACGACTGAAATCTGTAACTGTTATTCAGAAGCGAGAGGTTACAATTCCAGTGATTTCGCCTTGGCCAATCATCCATCAGTGGTCCATCGAACAGCTCGCGGAGTATCCGCGCAACCGCCGCAAGAACGAACAGCCGAGTAGGTCTCCTGCGCCCGTCGATCCCCCGGTATTGCTCCCGGCGATTCGGTTTAGAAGAATCTCCGTCGTGCCCTGGACGATTGCAAATACTGTCCCGCCAAACCAGAGCATCGCCACAAATGCAGCGCAGGCGGTCACCGCGACGATGACGTACGGCTCGACGACCTCGGGGAACACCAGCAATTTATGGACGATGCTCGTAGAACAACTGAACTGAGATGAGTCTCTACCACGCTTAATAGGGGACAGAACCACTTATGACCTCGCCTTCCATCGCGCAAAACATCGAGTACTGGCCAATCGAACGACTGGTCGAATACGCGCGAAACCCCAGGAAAAACGACGCTGTTGTGGATCGGATGTGCGGCAGCATTAAGGAATTCGGATTCAAGATTCCCTGCCTCGTTCGAAGCGACGGCGAGGTGGTGGACGGACATCTGAGGCTCAAGGCGGCGCGCAAACTAGGGATCGCGGAAATTCCGGTCATTCTTTGCGACGAGTGGACGCCCGCTCAAGTCAAAGCCTTCCGGCTGATGGTGAACAGGTCGGTGACGTGGGCCGATTGGGATGAGGAACTGCTCGCGTTAGAGCTGCAGGAGATCCAGGCATCGGACTTTGACCTCAGCCTCACCGGGTTCAATCCAGGCGAGATCGATGACCTGCTCGCGCTCGACGACGAGGAAAAAGCAAACGCTGCTCCGCCGCTGCCGGAAACAGCCGTCTCGCAAGTCGGCGATCTTTGGGTGCTGGGGCCGCACCGCGTGCTCTGTGGCGATGCGACGAACGCCGAAGCTGTCGCCCGGCTGCTCGGCGAACGCAACCCGCGGCTGATGGTCACAGATCCGCCGTACGGAATTGAGTTGGATTCTGAGTGGCGTGATCGTGCCGGCTTGAACGGTCACGGACCGGCCGAGCCGAGCTACATGAAGAAGATCATCTGGAACAAGGGGCGAACGGTGCTGACGCGAACGCATTATTGGTTCCAACATGAACCGGCGTGGTACGTCAGAAAAAAGAACGCGCCCTGGTTCGGCAAGGCCGGCGAGAACTCGACGAT